>ENA-OWOV01000288-OWOV01000288.1-gut-metagenome-genome-assembly--contig:-NODE-288-length-17984-cov-3.760150_pt1 | contig 17984 bp, 15 predicted proteins | sample MGYA00248247_ERZ651799 | MGnify/ENA primary metagenome ERZ651799 (study PRJEB26908, sample SAMEA4031712) | gut metagenome | biome: gut; feature: normal infant; material: stool | place: China | collected 2015...
TGTGCTCTTCCGATCTAGGTCCACCTTTCCTCCCGTGGTCCCCTGCACGGAAACCACGTAAACGAAGCCGGAGGTGTGGGGCTTGTATTCCTGCATGCGTTCCACGGAGGTGTTGGGAGCCACCAGCGTGACGAGCGTCAGGCCGTGGGGGTCAAAGGCATCCCTGAAGATGCCGGATTCTTCCAGCGGCATGTCCGGAACGATGAAGCCGCTGACTCCGGCTTCCGCCGCATCCAGGGCAAGCCGTTCCAGCCCGTACTGGTAAAAGGGGTTCACATACCCCATCAGCGCCAGTTTGGCGGAAAAGCGGCCCTTGCGGGCTTTCAGGCCGTCCAGAATCCATTTCAGGCTTACGCCGCGGGCCAGGGCGTCCCGTGAAGCCTGTTCAATGAACGGGCCGTCCGCAACGGGGTCCGAGAAGGGAACGCCTATTTCAATGATGTCCGCCCCTGCTCCGTCAATCCGCTCCAGATGGGTCCAGAAGGATTCCTTGTCAGGAAATCCGGCGGTGATGAAGGGGATGACGGCGCGCCTGCCGAGGGAATGGGCGTGCTCCACGGCTTCCTGCAACGGTGATTTCTGCATGTTGTTCATGGAAAGATGCGGCTTAAAGGTTCAGATATTTTTTAACGATTCCCAAGTCCTTGTCTCCGCGGCCGGAGAGGTTCACCAGCACGTCACCCCCCGCGGGCAGCTCGTCCGCATGGTCCAGCACCCACGCGACGGCATGGGAGGATTCCAGAGCGGGGATAATGCCTTCCTCCTGCGTCAGGGTTTGGAAGGCGTTCAGCGCGGAGGCGTCACAGATGACGCCGTAATGCACCCGGCCGATTTCCGCCAGGTGGGAGTGCTCCGGCCCCACGCCGGGGTAGTCCAGCCCGGCGGAAATGGAGTGGGACGGCTGTATCTGCCCGTCTTGATCCTGTAAAAGCATGGTCACGTGGCCGTGCAGCACGCCGGGGCTGCCCAGGTTGATGGGTGCGGAGTTGTAGCATCCGGGCTCCCCGGTGCCTCCGGCCTCCACGCCCACCAGGCGAATGCCTTCATCTTCCACAAAGGGGTGGAGCATGCCGATGGCGTTGGAGCCGCCGCCCACGCACGCCACCACCACGTCCGGAAGCCTTCCGGCGCGTTCCAGCATCTGGGCGCGGGCCTCCGTGCCGATGACGGACTGGAGCTGCCTGACCAGCGTGGGGAACGGATGGGGCCCCGCCGCCGTGCCAAAGCAGTACAGGGTGTCCTCCTGATGGGAAATCCAGTAGCGCAGGGCCTCGTTAATGGCGTCCTTCAGGGTTCGGGAACCGCTTTCAATCGGGAAAACCGTCGCCCCCAGCAGTTTCATGCGCATCACGTTCATGGACTGGCGCTCCACGTCCTCCGCGCCCATGAAGATGGTGCAGTCCATCTTGAGCCGGGCCGCCGCCGTAGCCGTAGCCACGCCGTGCTGCCCCGCCCCGGTTTCCGCAATGAGGTGCGTTTTCCCCATCATCCTGGCAAGAAGGGCCTGCCCGAGGGCGTTGTTGATCTTGTGGGCTCCGGTGTGCAGCAGGTCCTCCCGCTTCAGCCACAGGCGGAAGCCCAGCTTTACCGAGAGATGGGGGCAGAACGTGAGGGGCGTTTCACGGCCCGCGTAGTTGACCAGCAGGTCCTGGAGCGCGTCCCGGTACTCGCGGGACGGCATGATGGTGGCCATGGCTTCCTCCAGCTCTATGAGCGGGGGGCGCAGCGCTTCCGGTACGAAGCGGCCGCCGAAGCTGCCGAAATATCCTTCTTTATTCATGCGATGTGGTAAGGGGTGTAGGAGATGAGTGATTTAAGGGCCGCCAGCAGCTTTTGCGGGCTTTTCTGGCCGGGAATGGCTTCCACGCCGGAGTTCAGGTCAATGCCGTTCGGGGTGCACTGTTCCAGCGCCTTGTTCAGGGAAGCGGAGGAAAGGCCGCCCGCCAGGAACCAGGGCCGGGGGGATTTGAGAGCCGCCAGGGCGTTCCAGTCCAGGGAGACGCCATGGCCGCCGCCCTGGCTGCCCGCATCCAGCAGGAACCAGGCGCAGCTGTCCGCCCACAGTTCCATTTCCTTCTGAAGGGCGTCCAGGGACTCATAACGGTCCGGCCACAGTACACGGATCACCTTTTCCGGCCCGATGCGGCGCGCGCAGTCCAGGGACTGTGCGCCGTGAAGCTGGGCGAATTCCAGCCGGGCCGTTTTCATGACGTCCATGATTTCCTCCGCGTTCTGGTTCACGAAGACTCCCACGCGGCGGATCAGCGCGGAGTCCAGGGCCGCGGCGCGTGACGGAGCAATATAACGCGGGCTTTTGGGATGAAAGATGAATCCGCAGAAATGGGCTCCCATCCCCATGGCGGTTGACAAATCGCTCTGGCGGGTAATCCCGCACACCTTGATTGCGAATGAATGCTTCTTCATGTTGTTTCTTCTAAAATTGCAGCCAGTTTTTCACCCGGCTTTCCGCCGTCCATCAGGGCAGTCCCCATCAGTACGGCCTGGAAGCCCGCTTCCGCGGCTTCCCTGAGATGAGCCCCGGCGCTCATGGCGCTGGCGGCGATCCACACCTCCCCCTCACGGCGGAGTTTCCCCATGTCCAGGCAGGCAGCCCTGTCCGTTTCAAGCGTATCCAGGTCACGGGCATTCACCTGGATGATGCGAGCGCCGGATTCCCGGGCAATTGCCAGGTCCGACTCGTCAAAAACCTCCACCACGGCGTGCATGCCGTAGGCTTCCGCCTGTTCCCTCAGGATGCGGAGCGTCCGCGCGTCCGGCGTCAGGCGCACGATGAGCAGCAGGGCGGAAGCCGGGGTGGAGGCCGTCTCCATCACCTGGAGCTGGTGGAAGATGAAGTCCTTGCGGAGCAGCGGAAGCCCGGCGCGACTCATGCGCTCCAGATACCCGATGCGGCCGCCAAAAAATTGTTCCTCCGTCAGCACGGAGATGCAGGAAGCGCCCGCCGCGGCATACTGTTCCGCCACTTCCTCCGGTTTCAGGCCGGTGGCGATGACGCCGCGCGACGGGGAGGACTGCTTGAACTCCGCAATGACGGCCACGGACTGCCCGGCGGGCGGCTCCGCGATGGCTTTCAGGAAGTCCGGCCTGTGCCCCTTCCACGGGCGCGGCAGCTCCCGGCGGGAGGCCATGTCCGTAAGCAGGGCTATTTCCTCCGCCTTGGCTTCCCTGAACCGCTCAAGCAGCATGAAGCGTTCTCCTTCCTACCCCGGCGCAGACGGCCTCACGGGCCTTCGCCATGCAGACGGAGAGGTCCATGTGGTCCTCCAGCAAGAACATGGCCACGCCCACGTTCAGAATCACCATGTCCATCATGGCGCGCGGGCCTTTCCCCGCCAGAATGTCCTTCAGCACGGCCACGGCTTCCGATTTGGACCGAACGGCCAGGTCCTCCGGTTCGCAGGGCTGGATGCCGTAGTCCGCGGGGTCCAGGGTCATGGGCGCCAGCCTGCCGTTATGGACGATCATCATCTTGGTGGGTCCCAGCGGCGTCACCTCGTCATACCCTCCTGCGCCGTACACCACGGCGGCCCTGCGGATGTGGGACTGGCTGAGCGTCTCCGCCAGCAGTTCCACCAGCTCCGGACGGGCCACGCCCAGCAGGATGTGCGTGGGACGCGCCGGATTAATGAGGGGCCCCAGCAGGTTGAACAGGGTACGTATGCCCAGCTCCCTGCGGATGGGGCCCACATTGCGGAAGGCGGGATGGAAATTGGGCGCGAACAGGAAGGCGAAGTTCCGCTCGTCCAGCAGGCGCTGCACGTCCTCCGGAGCCACGTCCAGCGGGAAGCCCAGGCCTTCCAGGGCGTCCGCGGAGCCGCAGGAGGAGGACACGGCGCGGTTGCCGTGCTTCACCACCTTGTACCCCATTCCGGCCAGCGTCAGGGACGTGGCGGTGGAGCAGTTGAAAGAGCTGCGGCCGTCGCCGCCCGTGCCAACCACGTCTATGCAGTCCCCTTCCAGCCCTTCCACACGGTTGGCGCGCCCCAGGGCGATGCCGACGGCATGGGCCATCTCCAGCGGGGTCTCCCCCTTCATGCGCAGGCCCATCAGGAAGCAGCCCGCTTGGGCCGGGGTCATGCGGCCGTCCATGATGTCCGCAAAGCCCGCGGCAGCCATGTCCGCCGTCAGGTCCTGCCCGGCGGCCAGCGTGTCCAGAATGCGGTTGATGCGCTTTTCCTTCTGCCCTGCCGGAACGATGTTGTCCGGGAAGTTGCCCAGGAGCTGGAGGCCGTCCGGCGTCAGGATGGATTCCGGATGGAACTGGATGCCCACCCAGGGGCGGTCATTATAGCGCAGGGCCATGACTTCCCCTTCCGGCCCGCGGGAAGTGACGGTAAAACGGGAGTTCGGCTCGTCCTCCTTGGACTGGACCACCAGGGAATGGTAGCGGCCCACGGTCATGGGGTTGGGAAGGCCGGTGAACAGCCCCGAACCGTCATGGATGATGTCCGAGCTCTTTCCGTGCATCACGTACGGAGCGCGGGAAACCTCCGCTCCGGCGAAGTAGCCCAGGAGCTGGTGCCCCAGGCATACGCCCAGCACGGGAACGGCGGCGGGGAGGCGTTTCAGGAACTCCAGGCACAGCCCGGCGTTGCGCGGATGGCTGGGGCCGGGGGAAATGCACACGGCCTCCAGCTCCGGGCTGGCCGCCAGGTCCAGAATGCGCGGATCGTCATTCGCGTACACCACGGGCTTGCGACCCAGGGCGTAAAACGCCTGCACCAGATTCCACGAGAAGGAATCGTAATTATCAATGAACAGAAACATGGTCTTCTCCTTTCAAAATAACGTCAATAATCTTGCCCTTGTTCATGCACTCCTGCCATTCGGCGGCCGGGTCTGAATCGTACACGATGCCGGCGCCCGCCTGCCAGTGGATGCGGCCGTCCTTCACCCACATGCTGCGGATGGTGATGCCGGAATCCATGTGGACGCCGTTCCTGTCCAGCCCCAGCCAGCCGATGCAGCCGGCGTACGGCCCGCGCGGCAGGGGTTCCTCCTCCGCCAGGATTTCCATGGCCCGCACCTTGGGAGCGCCGCTGACCGTTCCGGCGGGGAAGGCCGCGCCGAGGATGTCCAGGGCGTCCAATCCGTCGTTCACCTGGGCGGTCACGCGGGAAGTCATGTGCATCACATGGGAAAAACGTTCAATCTCCATCAGGCGTTCCAGCTTCACGGAGCCGGGTTTGGCGACGCGGCCCAGGTCGTTGCGGCCCAGGTCCACCAGCATCACGTGTTCAGAGCACTCCTTCGGGTCCTTCAGCAGGTCGGCGGCCAGGGCGGAATCTTCCTCATCGTCCCTGCCGCGCTTGCGCGTCCCGGCAATGGGGGAGAGCTGGAGCTTGCCGTCCGTGCACCGCACCATCAGTTCCGGGGAGGAGCCGAACAGCGTTACTTCCGGCAGCCGCATGAAAAACATGTACGGGGAGGGATTGATGCTGCGCATGCGGCGGTACAGCGTGAAGGCGTCACCGTGGAACTCCGCGGAGGCCTGGGAGGAAAGCACCACCTGGATGGCTTCTCCGTCATGGAGCAGCTCCTTGATATGCTCCACGCCCTTCATGTAGCCCGCCTGGTCCGGCGTGCGGGAAACCTCACCGATGGAAGGTTCCTCCGTCTCATGAAGGGCGGCATGGGACAGGTCCCTGTGTTCTCCCAGGCTGATCTGGGTGAGGCGGTTGTACAAATGGTCAAACACGATCACCGTGCCCGCCAATACCAGGCAGGATTCCGCGGAAGAGGGACTGATGGCCTGCGCCAGCTTGGGCTGGAACAGGGCGGCGGTTTCATACCCGAAGTAGCCGTACAGAGCCCGCGTGATGGGAGCCTGCCTCATGTCGTCCCCCACCAGTTCCAAACGCTGCATCAGGGCGCGCAGGCCGTCCAGGTAAGGCATGCCTTCCAGCTCTTTCAGGGAGGCCAGACGGTCGTCGCTGATGGAAAGGGAAAGTTTGGCGTCCACGCAGGAAACGGTCATCAGGTAATCACAGGCGATGACGCTGTAGCGGCCCCACCTGCCATCCACCTCCGCGCTCTCCAGCAGAAGGCCGGGAGTTTGGTTCTGGGTCAGGCTCAGGAACAGGCTGATGGGCGTCTCCAAATCGGCGCTCAGCCGCCGGCTGCGCTGTTGGAGGGTGATGATGGATGGTGGTTGCATGGATGGATGATAGTGTAAGTTGAAAATAAAAAAACTGCTTTGACTCTCGGAGGAATCAAAGCAGTTCTTGAAAAACGGTCATAGCTGGATGCTACTACTGCACATCGGGATTCCCCCGTCCGGACATGGGTATACGCCACCAATAGCCGTTGCCATAATAACGGGTCGTGCTAAAAAAGGGCTGTCCAGTGCTGAATTGCATCTGCGCGTTTATTACTCCTCCCGCCCGGCGTTGTCAAAAAAACTTTCCGTCAATGGCGAAAAAAATCCACGGCGTCCTTCCTGCCGCCGGAAAAAAAGCCCGTGGATTCCACTGAATCCACGGGCCTTGAATATAATGACTGTCAACCTTTAGAACAGCGTCACGGCGATGTTGACGCCGGCGGTGACGATGGCCACCATGCTCATGAGCTTGATCAGGATGTTCAGGGAGGGGCCGGACGTATCCTTGAAGGGGTCGCCCACGGTGTCGCCGATGACGGCGGCCTTATGGCTTTCCGATCCCTTGCCGCCCACGTGGCCCTGCTCAATGTACTTCTTGGCATTGTCCCATGCGCCGCCGGAGTTCGCCATGAACACGGCCAGTACGAAGCCGGAGGCCAGGCCGCCGGCCAGCAGCCCGAACACGCCGGGAACGCCGAACACGAGGCCCATGCAGATGGGGGTGATGACCGCCAGCACGGACGGCCAGATCATTTCATGCTGCGCGCCCGCCGTGGAGATTTCCACACAGCGCACGTAATCCGGTTCCGCTTCCCCGGTCAGGATGCCCTTGATTTCCTTGAACTGGCGGCGCACTTCCTTCACCATCTTCTCCGCGGCGCGGCCCACGGCGTTCATGGTCAGGCCGCAGAACAGGAAGGACATCATGGCGCCCACGAAGAGGCCCATGAGCACCTTCGGGTTCATCAGGGTCACCTGGAAGTAATTCATGAATTCAGGCAGCGTGCAGGAAGCTATCTTGGACACTTCCACGCTCACCGCGTCATTGATCTTGTACATGGTGTTTCCGGTGGCGTCCCCCCAATGCTGGATGGAAATCTTCAGCTCTTCAATGTAGGAGGCCAGCAGGGCCAGCGCGGTCAGCGCGGCGGAACCGATGGCGAAGCCCTTGCCCGTGGCGGCGGTCGTGTTGCCCAGGGCGTCCAGAGCGTCCGTGCGGCGGCGTACTTCCGGGTCCAGCTTGCTCATCTCCGCATTGCCACCGGCGTTGTCGGAAATGGGGCCGTAGGCGTCCGTCGCCAGGGTCAGGCCCAGGGTGGAAAGCATGCCGACAGCGGCAATGCCGATGCCATACAGGCCCTTGCTCATTTCAGCGCCGGTGAAATGCCAGTCCCCGGAAGCCATGCCGTAGGCCAGCACGGTGCCCACGACGATGGTGATCACGGGAATGCAGGTGGAAATCATGCCGATGCCGATGCCGGAGATGATGACGGTGGCGGGCCCCGTCTTCGCGCTGTGGGCGATCTTGCGGCAGGGATAGGAGTCATGGGAGGTGTAATGCTCCGTGCTCTTCCCGATGATGATGCCCACCGCCAGGCCGGTGACGATGGCGCCCCAGATGCCCGCCCAGTTGTCCAGGCCGATGAGCTGGAGCAGGAAGGCGGAGGCGATGGCGATCAGGAAGGAGCTCAGGTTGATGCCGCGGTTCAGGGCGGCCATCAGCTCCGTCTGGGAAGCGCCGCGCTTTACGCGCACCGCATACACGCCCAGCAGGGAGAGAATGGTGCCGAGGGCGGCGATCAGCATGGGTGTGAGAACGGCCTTGATCGCCATTTCCGGCACGGCCATGTAAGCCGCGGCGCCAAGAGCCGCGGATGCCAGAATGGAACCGCAGTAGGACTCGTAAAGGTCCGCGCCCATGCCGGCCACGTCGCCCACGTTGTCGCCCACGTTATCCGCGATGGTGGCGGGATTGCGGGGGTCGTCCTCCGGAATGCCGGCTTCCACCTTCCCCACTAGGTCGGCCCCTACGTCCGCGGCCTTCGTGAAAATGCCGCCGCCCACGCGGGCGAACAGGGCCTGGAGGGAGGCCCCCATGCCGAAGGTCAGCATGGTGGTGGTGATGACGACCAGGCGCATGGAAAGCTCCATGTCTTCATAAAACCAGTCCAGCACCCAGTACCAGACGCCAATGTCAAGCATGGCAAGGCCCACGACGGTCAGGCCGAGCACGGCGCCCGAACGGAAGGCGATCTGCAGGCCAGCGTCCAGGGAGTGGCGGCAGGCGTTCGCCACGCGGCCGGAAGCGTATGTGGCCGTCTTCATGCCGATGTAGCCGGCCAGGCCGGAGAAAAAGCCGCCGGAAATGAACGCGAACGGCACCCAGGGATTCTGGATATGGAGGCAGTACGCCAGAAAAGCGAATACGACGGTAATCAGCACAAAGAAGATCGTGACGATCTTGTATTGCTGCCGCAGATAGGCCATGGCGCCGCTGCGAACGTGCTTGGCGATCATTTTCATGACCTCGTTCCCCTCATCCTGGGCTTTCATGCGGTAAAAAAAGACGGCCGCAAAAATGAGGGCCAGCACGGAAGCCGATGGGATGAGCCAAAATAAATCCTGGATGGTTATCATTGTCAGTACACTTTAAATTAAAGTGGTAGGAACATAACACCTGGTCCACTTTACTCCAAGAAAAAACCTCCGTTCGGAACGGAAAATTCACCTTCCTGCGGAAAGACCAGCACCGCAGGAAAATCCGGCGGATTCACGGAAGAAGCAAGTACCGCACCGATTAATCCAAATTGACTCCGGAGGTTCCGGAAGCGGCTGGGCCGCACCTCTTTCCCCCTGCCTACTTCTTGTTACGGTTTTCTGCTGCCGGAAACCCTGGAAAACGGCAAAAAACCGTGGTATTCCGCGCAATGTGCTCTCCTTGGCCAGCTATCTCCGGCAATTCTTGAAGCTGCCCTGATTCCGGGAAAACTGGATAAAAAGAAAAAGCAAACGCTCCCATTGGAAATAACAGCGCCTACCTGTCCGCCATTCCGTCAATGATGGAAAGCTCCTCCGCGGTGAACCGCGTATTTTCCAGGGCTTTCAGGCAATCCATGACTTGCTGGGGGCGGCTGGCGCCTATCAGGGCCGTGGTCACCACGGGGTCTCTCAACACCCCGGCCAGCGCCATCTGGGCGAGGCTCTGGCCACGGCCCCGGGCCAGGGCTGCCAGGCTGCGAATTTTCTCCCCATGCTCCCGGACCCGTTCTTCCGTTAAAAAGACGGAGGAACCTGCCGCACGGGAATCCGCTGGAATTCCCTCCAGATAACGGTCCGTCAGCATCCCCTGGGCCAGGGGGGAAAAGGCGACGCACCCGGTGCCCGTTTCACGGATGGCCTGAAAAACGGACTCTTCCGGCTCCCGGTTGAACATGTTGTAACGGAGCTGGTGGACCAGGCACGGCACGCCGGCCTCCCTGAGCATGGCGCATATCTGCCTGGTTTGCTCTGCCGGGAATTTGGAAATACCGGCATACAAGGCCTTTCCGGACCGAACCGCCGTGACGAGGGCCCCCGCCGTCTCTTCCAGCGGAGTCTCCGGGTCATGCCGGTGCGCATAAAAAATATCCACGTAATCCAGCTTCATGCGGGAAAGGGACTGGTCCAGGCTGGAAAGCATATGCTTGCGGGAACCCCAGTCCCCGTACGGTCCGGCCCACATCAGGTGCCCCGCCTTGGTAGCGATGACAAGCTCGTCACGGAAACGGGACAAATCCTGCATGAAAATGCGGCCGAAGCATTCTTCCGCCGCGCCGGGAGGCGGCCCGTAATTGTTCGCCAGGTCAAAATACGTGATGCCGGCGTCAAACGCGCCATGGATAAGCTGCCGCGCATTCTCGAAATCGTCGGCAGCGCCGAAATTGTGCCAAAGCCCCAGGGAAACGGGAGGAAGCAGCAGCCCGCTGCGCCCGCAACGGCGATAGTCCAGATGACTGTAACGGCCGGGATCGGGAAAATAATTCATCATCAAGAAAGATTGGAAGATTGACGCACATGGGACGGGCGTTCATGCCGTACGCCGGAACGCCATGCCTCCGTGCGGTATTTGGAGGCCAGCAGTTCCGCCACACGGGCGTTCATGCCGGGAAAAAGCTCCGCTTCCCCGGACAGGGAATGTTCCTCCGCCAAGCGGGAGGCCAGCAGTTCGTCCCAACCGGAGGGAAGGACGCAATTCTGGATGCTGCCCTGGTGGAGAACGCCGCCGCGGACTCTTCTCTGGCCGCCACCGGCCAGCTTTTCCCCGCCGGGAAGCACTAAATCACTCGTCACGGGGCTGGCAAAACAGGCGCGGCCACCGTCCGGGGCGTCTCCGTCCAGCATCACGCACTCCACGCCGCAATCTCTCAAAACACGGGCCAAAGCCCCGTGAATCCATCGGTACAGGGTGGCGCTGGAAGGCCGTTCCTTCTCTCCCCGGCGGTGCATGGCCAGGGTAAAGGGGATGTCCTGCCGGTGGTCCACAATTCCCCCTCCCGTCCAGCGGCGGACAAAATGGAGTTCCTCTCCCGGAAAAATGGCGCGTGCCGTGGCTTCCTCGTCAAAATAACCGTAGGTCACGGTCGGCTCCGCCCAGCGGTATGCACGCAGCACGGGCTTCTCTCCCCATTCCAGCAGGGCTTCATCCACGGCCATGGCTTCCTCCCCGCTTCTGGCGACCGGGTCGCGCCACAGCACCAGCTCCGGCAGAGGGGACAAATTGCCGACGACATTTGCGAAACCAGACATTTTGCAACTACAGTGTAAATAACGGCAGGACGCTCCGGGCGGGAAACGGCAGCGGAAAAACCCGCTCCCATCAGCCCCCATACTACAGGCCTAACGGTTCATGGGCAGTGCTACGCGCTGGGTGAAAGACCGGGTATAGCGCTCAAAGAATTCCTCCGGAGAGGGGGCGGGACGCTTCTTCTGCCGGATCTGGTCCACCAGGGCCATGCCTTCATCCGTCACCACCGTCATGGAAATCGTCACGGCAGTGACGCGTCCGGACTTCAAATCGTCAATATTCACGCTGCTGCCGATGATGTCCAGACGGTTGCCGTACACATCCATCTGGGTGCAGGAACCGAGCCGGTTGGCCCCCGTAGTCATGACGGGCACCAGCACGGACGCCCGCTGCGTGGCATCCTTGTCCGACTTGTTGCTGCCGGAATTGCCGATCTTCTTCTGGTAATCCACTTCAAAAATCAGCGTCATTTCCACCACGTTCTCCACCAGGAAATTGGCGGGAATGGTCTCATCCTGCTGGTAGCGGGTATAAGCGGACCAAAGGTCCTGCTGGCCCAGGAGATTCTGCACGGTATCCTCCGCGCTGATCAAATTGCGGTACAGGGAATAAACCGGAAAGCCGTCAGACTCCGCCGTAGCGTCCTGGTCCAGAATCTGGTCACGGTAAAGCAGCTTGTACCCCACGCAATTCACGTCACCGATGATGCGGTCGTTCCGCATGTCCATGCTGGACTTGGCAGGATTGCGGTCCGTAGCCGTGGTAAAGAAAATCAACTGGGAGGCATTCGTGATCTTGGCGCCTTCCGGCCCCATGGTCATCAGGTTCACGCGGGCTTCATTCAGAGCGGAAGAACCGCCCTTCTTCCTGGACGCCGTGGTCTTGGTCGCGCGGGAAACCAGATCGCTGTCCCGCTGCACCAGCATCCATTCAAAGGGATTACCGGCACGGAACTGCATGCTCTCAAAATCCTTGGTCATGGTATCCATGGCCGTGCGGGCAAGCGTGGTGGTCCGCACATCCTGCAGCACCCATCTCCAGATATCCACCCCGCGGGAGGTCAGGGCCACAATCACCAGCACCAGCACGGTGGTGATGGTCATGGCTGCCAGGAGCTCAATCAGGGTGAACGCGCCGGATTTGATTTTGGCAAATGTCTTCATGATTTTTCAGAGGTCTTCAGATAATGCCCGTTAGCGGCGGAAAGCGAGATTGCGCGTAAAGATGGGAGTCTTCAAATTCTCCCACGTCAGGTGCTGCAAACGTTCAGGGTCCGTATTCAACAGCTGGAAAAACTCCGCCTGGTACAGGACTTCCGCCCCCCACGGCAAATTCAGGCCGCCGCCCTTCTCCGGCGTATAAACGTACAGGGAAGGCTCCGTAATCACCTTGCCGCGGTTGTAGGGATTATAAATCGTCCCGTACTTGGGAGCCAGCTTGTACCCGTAAGCGTTGGAATCCATGCGCTCCACCACCAGCTGGGTCATGCGCACGGCGAAGACGGGGCCGACAAGCGCCTTGAAATCATCCCAGCGGTCCTTGTTGTTCGCCAGGCAAACTCCCGTCACCACCGCCGTATTCTGCCCGGGGATGCTCCCGCCTTCCTCCAGCCAGGGCTGGGGGGTGCCGTCCTTGCGGGCGCCCTTGGTCAGATCCGCCCTGTAATTGTAAACAAGAATGGTCGTAGCAGGCTTGGACGTAAACTGCATCCAGTAAAACGCCTTGTCAAAAGCGGAAATATATCTGGTGGTGGAAGACTTTCTGGCATTGGGAGCGGCACGCTCGGAATTGCGAAGCTCTCCAAGTTCTGCCGTCAGGGCGTGGACAATGCGGTCCGCTTCGCGGATGGTCAGAGCGGACTGAACCGTCCTTCTGGCTGGAATGAACATGGCCATGAACACTACGATCAGCACGGCAACCACGCCGATCGCAAGCACCACTTCCGTCAGGGTGAACCCCTTGGCACGAGACTGTTTCATACACTTGGTCAACATAAAATGGGAAATCCGGTAAAATATGAATTAGTTGGGAATCACCTGCTCCGTCGTCCTCAGCCGGCTGATATTGCCTTTGGGATAAATCACGATGCCGCCTGCCAGGCCCGGCTTGCCGTCCACCATTGGAGTCGGTTTCTCCTCCTTGCCGTTTCCGGCGGAACCGGAAACCACCACCAGGCGGGTGGGGGCGTTCGGCTGGGACATGCGGCCTTCCTCGTCAAACTCAATGAAATAAATATCCGTCATCCTGTTGCCCGGAAGATTGACGGTATCTTGCCCGTCACGGCTGGCAAAGCTGCGGGCTGCGGACTTGCCCTTGGTCTTCTTGGAGCCTTCCAGCAGGGTGCTGTAGGTGGGGCTGATGTAAAACCCGGCGGGAAGAGTCTGCAAACGGTTGACCAGATGCCACTTTCCGGTGCGCGTATTTTTGGACATCACGCCCAGGGTGCGCATGTTGCGGGCTTCGTCCTCAGGAGTGCTCACGATAATCAGGCGGCTCCACGTTCCCTTGCCCATGGCGTCCAGGCGGGCTTCCTGCACCATGCCGTCCACCATCTCCACGGCGGACTGAAGGCCCTGCCCCCTGCCCCCTCCTCTTAACATGCTGGCGGCCAAGGCCATCATGGCAACCATAATGGTGATGACGACAATCAGTTCCACCAGGGTAAACCCCTTGCTCCCTGACGAGGAACAGTGCGAAGCCGTTCCGGAATGCTTGGAAAAATATCTCATACAGATGATGCAGGATTGAACAACGATTTTTGGCATGCTACCCGTTTCACACGGACACGGCAATCATTTTTTGAGAAACGGGGATGCCGGATATGCTCCCGTCCAAACAAAAATCCGGCGGGGTTTCACCCCCGGACCATCCCCGGCGCCATGAACCATCCGGAAGAACGGAACTTCCGACTGATTCAATCCACACATTTTAAGAAGAATAGGAAAGAATAGTCTTTAAGCTGCCTCTTGAAATCCGTATATCTTGAATCAAAAATAATGAAATTTTTGAATAGCACAAAATCCCCAATTGGGGGAGTCGCTTTTCCCTGATACCCCATCTTACTATACTTCACCACAGAATTGTATTATAAGAAACACGAGGTGAATCAACACAGAAATGACACCCTAAAAGGAGATAGGCTGAAATCCGTTGGATAGAAGGGAATCAATCTCGCAAAAGGTGACATAGATATGCAAGTACAAGCAGTCAGAAGCAGGACTAGAGCAACAACATTTTTTAAGGTTCCAACGAGTTCGAATATAAAAAACTTGCAAAAATTTATAATTTTGCTAAAAAAGAAACTGCTCGTAATACAAATATATGACCTCTTATAAATATCAGCTAATCTTCTTTGGAGATGATAATCATACATTTCAAGAAATAAGAGAGACTATTAAGACTAGACTTGACGATTTAGGTGTAGATATATCGACATTCATTTTCTATTATAACGAAGAAGCAGAAAAATATTGTGGAAACCAACCTTCATATGTAATTTTTTCTAATTTAGAAAAAGACTACTCTGACAAAATCCAATCTTTGTTATTTAATCAAATTTCTGAGGGAAACGCAATATTACCGCTATATAAAGATGATTTTACAATAGAAGTACATAGAGATCTATCCAAATATAATGGGGAAAAACGTTGTGACATCAACAGTGTCGTCAATCATATTCATGAAGGGTTTGATCTTTTACGTAGAAAAAGACGAATTATTATTTCCTACAAAAGATCTGAAACAACGGTTATCGCATGGCAATTATATCAATATTTCGAAAGTCGTAACTTTGATGTTTTCCTAGATACTCATACTGTTCCAAGAGGGTATGAATTTCAAAAACAACTTTGGCATAGTATGACGGATAGTGATATCGTAATATTGCTTGATTCTCCTGATTTTCTTAGCAGTACCTGGTGTAAAGAAGAATTAGCTGAAGCAATAAATAGTCATATTACTATTTTGCGAGTTATTTTTCCAGAAACACCAGATTATAAAGGATATACAGATTTAATTTATCCATTTAAATTAAGAAAAGAAAACTTTAATAAATTCGATATTTTGAGCGAGGAAACTTTATCAAATCTCCTAAAAGAAACTGAAAGTCTCAGAGCTCGCTCCTTGGCTTCTAGACAAGATTGTCTTATAACTGAACTAATTGAATCTGCAAAGAATAATGGAAAAACAGTTATTCGGGCTAGTCACAATTATCTTCTTTACATAAAAAAAGATGGAGAATCAATCGTATTTATACCAACTATTGGGGTTCCTGTATCTAGAGACTTTGAAACAACAGAATTTCGCGCATTAAGAAATAGTCACAAAACAGCATATGTCATATATGATGATCAATCTATTCTTTCAGAATGGTTAAAACATATAAGATGGTTGAATGAACAACTTAGGGTAAAAGGTCTACAACGTACCGAGTTTAACAAATGGTTCAAAGATAATTGATAGTAATGAAGACAATATTTTTATCTGCAAGTATCCCTGTTAAGGAGCGTCACATAAAATATCGAGAAACCGTAGACGTACTTGCGATTCGTGATAGTGTCCTTGCATTAGTAAATATCTGCCTCGAAAATGATATCAAAATTATTTGGGGAGGACATCCTGCGATAACACCTTTAGTTTATGAAGCAATTAGGAACTATGCAAAGCGTTATAATCAGTCATTTACTGACAAATTATTAAAAGAGTATATTCAAAAGCATGTCCACATTTTTCAATCTTATTGGTGGAAAGGTAGCTACACAAAAGATAATGAAAAATTTGACAATATTACATATGTAAAAAAAGACAAAGATAAATTTTCGAGCCTTTTAATTCTACGGCAACAAATGTTTAGAGTTAACAACTTTGCAGCAGGTATTTTCATTGGAGGCATGGAGGGTGTGGAGGAAGAATACGCTCTCTTCAAAAATTCATACCCCAAGGCATTGCTATTACCCATTGCAAGTTCTGGCGCTGCTGCAAGAATTCTTTTTGATGCAGAAAGTAATATTTTTGATAGTGAACTATTGACAAATTATGCCTATAATGCCTTATTTCAAAAACATTTAATTAATAAATTACTTGGTAAAATATAAATTTCGAATTATGAAAGATCAGCATAATGTGTTTATTAGTCATTACCATGAAGATGAAGACTGCATTTCAAAAATGCGTGCTTTACTTGGAGATGATTACGTATTTAGAAATAGCTCTGTAACTTCAGACAAATTCAATCAAGCAAATAATACCGATTATATCAAGGGTCTTTTACGTGAGCGCATTACTTGGGCAAAAACCATTATTTGTTTAATTGGAGCAAATACTCACAATAGTTCTTGGGTAGATTATGAAATAGAATATGCCGCTCGCCAAGGGAAGGAGATAATCGGTGTCTTTACTAATGGCGCAAAAGATTCTGATATTCCTGAAGCGCTAGAAAAGTACGCCAGTTCTATAGTTTGTTGGCGAAGAGAAAAAATCATAGATGCCTTAAATTGCAAGTATTCTTTTGAGAACACCGATGGGACAATTCGAATTGTGGGTAAAACAAATAGAAGTACATGTTAAATTATGCAAAAAAATTATGCTTATGTTGTTACACGAGATTACGGTTTTGCCCCAAATCCATTTTGGGGAGTAATGTCATTGGCGACATGCAAGCCTTGTATTCGCAATTTAAGTAGAGTTGGTGATAGAATTTTTGGGTTTACTTCTAAACAGAGAAAAAACTTATTAATTTATGCTATGAAAGTAACTCAGATTATGTCCTATGACAACTATTGGGCTGATCCAATATTTATTAAAAAAAGACCAATGATGAACGGGAGTATGGCCAAACTTTATGGTGACAATATTTACCATCATGATGACAATGGAAATTGGGTGCAAGAAAATTCTCATCACTCCTATGAAAATGGAATACCTAACATGTTGAATTTACATCGTGATACTCGGAGTGACAAGGTTCTATTGAGTACCGCCTTCTATTATTTTGGAAGTGAGGCAATTGATGTATCCAATATTATAGATATTCCAAATCTTAAATTAGGTCGGGGGCATAGAATCATACTAAATTCCCTTGCAGATTCTTTATGGGCATTCTTAAGTGCTCAATATCAAAATAACAATTTTATTGCTGATCCTTTACTTTTTGCAAAATTCGAACGCTACAATGGAAAATAAAATAATCCCAAATCATAATGTTCTAAAGTATTACTTTTATTTTATCCAGGAACGTATGAATATCTTTTGGCGTAAATGTTTGAAATATAGTATAAATGATGCGACTCAAGATTCTATTCTCAAGGAGTTCAAGTTTACAAATGTTTATCGTGCGAGTGACCGTGTCAGCCAATATTTAATTAACATGGTGATTTATGGTGAGATAAAACATAATCGAGAAGAAGATCTATTGCTACAAATAATTGTATTTAAAATTTTTAATAAAATATCGACATGGGAATTCTTAAAGAACGCATACGGAGATATTTCTATTGATCATTTTGATGTCGAAATAATTTCGAAACTTTTAACAGAGAGGCAGGTATCTTTTCCAATATTTAATAATGCATATATGATGACCGGCTCTCATCATAAGTATAACCATTTAAATACTAAACATGAAAAATGGTTATCTATGGTAAAAAAAGAAATACTTGATGCAAAGTTACTATCAAAAATAGTCCATGCACATGATCTTTCTGACGTTTTCAATTTATTAAACCAATGTTCTTTCCTCGGGCCATTTCTTTCTTACCAGTATGCAATTGATTTAAATTATTCTCCTGTATTAAATTTCAATGAAAATAGTTTTGTTAAAGCAGGAATTGGTGCTATTCGCGGCATAAAAAAATGTTTTTTATTTTATGGAGATCATTATGAAGATGCAATATTTTATATTCAAAATAACTTTGAAGAATTACAACAAAAATATGGATATAGTACTTTTAGAGAGCTTCCAGGAAGAATGCCAACATTAATAGATCTTCAAAATTGTTTTTGCGAAACTGATAAGTATTTACGTATGGCGATGCCAGAACTGCACATTGGAAATAAACGGATAAAGCAACGATATTTACCTTC
>ENA-OWOV01000296-OWOV01000296.1-gut-metagenome-genome-assembly--contig:-NODE-296-length-17667-cov-3.096248_pt1 | contig 17667 bp, 14 predicted proteins | sample MGYA00248247_ERZ651799 | MGnify/ENA primary metagenome ERZ651799 (study PRJEB26908, sample SAMEA4031712) | gut metagenome | biome: gut; feature: normal infant; material: stool | place: China | collected 2015...
AGTGGCTGCTCTGCGGTTGTCTATGGATTTTCAGCAGGAGAACAGGGCTGGCAGATGGATTTTGTATCCAATGGCTGCGTGGGAACAAATGGCGTTTCTGCGAACAGTCGAGAGGGGATTTCTTGCACGCCAAAAGGGCTGTTTTCGTTGGGGTTTGCCTTTGGAACAGACCCACTTACAGATTTATCCATTCCATATCGGCAGTTGAACGAGAATTGTTATTGGGTGGATGACCCTGCTTCTCCGGTCTATAATCAGTGGCAGGAAACAACAGAAATCAACTGGAACAGTGCCGAACATCTGATTGATTATGCAAGTAGCTATCATTATGCCGTGGTGGTGAATTATAACTGTGACCCAGTTGTTCCCGGAGCAGGCTCAGCCATTTTCCTGCACTGCACCGCAGGGGCATCCAGTACCGCCGGATGCATTGCCGTTCCAGATTCGCAGATGTGGGACATTCTGCATTGGTTACGGGAAGAAGATTTACCGTTGATTTTGACATCCTGATACATCATCATACACATAACAAAAAAACCCCGTATCCGTTGGGAAATATCCGCAGGATACGGGGATTTTTCTGTACAAAATTTTGTTAGGTACTTAGTCTACGGTTACGATTTCACCGTACAGTTCTCTCGGAGCAGATACTGCATTGGATTCATCAGTATCAATGTGCATTGCCAGTGCATAAGAATCAGAAACACGGCAAACAACATCGCCCAAAATTGCCTTTCTGCCGTCTGTATCCAGACGAACCCATACAATGTCCTTATCTTTTACGCCCATTTCTTCAGCGTCTGCCGGAGTCAGGTGGATGTGACGCTTTGCAACGATAACACCTTCAGAAATTTCGATTTCGCCTTCTGGACCAACGATCTTACATGCACCAGAACCAGCAACATCGCCAGATTCCCGAATCGGAGCAACAATGCCGATGGAACGAGCATCAGTTGCAGAGAGTTCTACCTGATTTGCTTTCCGGAACGGACCAAGGATGGAAACGTTCGGCAGGGACTTCTTCGGGCCTACGATGGTAACCCGTTCTTCACTTGCGAACTGTCCCGGCTGAGAGAGCATTTTCTTAACGGTCAGTTCCTTGCCTTCGCCGAACAGGGTTGCAAATGCTTCTGCGGTCAGATGAACGTGTCTTGCAGATGTTTCTACAATAAATTTCTTTGCCATAGGAAAAACCTCCAATGATTTGATTGTTCCCTATCATTGTACTACTTTTTTGTAGTTTCGTCAATAGAATTTTGGAAATTTCGAGAAAAAGCGAGGTTTCCTTTTTGTAAAAAATCCGCCACTGGAAGATTCCGGAGAACTTCCAGCGGCGAATTTCAAAAAGAAAATTTTTGGTTATTCTGGGATAGGGATATATGGAAGGTCATTAATAGCACGGAGAACAAACCGCATGAGGTATGTGGTATCATCTTCGTTCAGATTGCTGTCTTTATCCAAGTAGCAGTTTGCATTTGCCAGTGCAGCATCAGACAATACAACCATTCCAGCCAGATACTTGTTTAATAGAATTGCATCCGTCAAGGATACAGTACCATCCAAATCAACATCTCCATAGAGAATATCAGGGTCGATGATTGCAGAAGTTGCTGTTGTGACTGCGGTTGTAATTTCTGTGGTTGGTGTGGTGGAGCTTGCTGTTGTGGTTGCCGGAGCAGTGGTTTCTGCTGTTGTTTCAGCAGTGGTGGTAACTGTCGTGGTTGTGGTGGTCGTTGTAGTAGTCGTAGTTGTTGTTGTGGTCGTTGTAGTCGGGTTGTCGTCCGGTGTTGTGCCGTCTGGTTCTGTACCCCAAATCAGCGTATCTCCATCATACATGGTCATATATGGGGTATCTACCATTGCATCTTCTCCACCCTGTGTCAGACCCTGGAACGAATAGTCGTTGGAAGCATCCCAAACGCCTTGAATGTTGTCCGGAATGGAAATCCGGAACTGGCATTCGGAGCGGTGTTCCGACTGTCCGGTCGGCATGACAACGCTGCCATCTGCGAATGAAAGCTTGACATAATAGATGTTATCCTTGTAGTGAATCGGGTCGGAAATGGTCATCTTGCCCTCATCAGAAGCGTGCTGGTCGTAGCCGATTCTGACAGATACATCGTCAATGGAATAACCAGCGTCAACCAGTTCAGAGATGTCGAAATAGTAGTTGTAGGAGAGGTTCGGAATCACTCTTGCCGGCCATGCGGAGTGGTTCATCGCAAATGCCTTGATTTCGGTATAGCTGCCAGCAGCCTGGTTGATGGATGCCCGCATGAAGAATTCTGTCCACTTCGGTGTTTCAGTCGGTGGGAAATCTGGGTCACTGCTGCCGCCGTATTTCTGTACCATTGCACAGAGTGCAGCAGTATAGCCAGCGTTGTAGTCGATGGCAACTTCGGTATACTGATAATCGCCGATTTTATCGGAGTATTTACCAGTCTGGTCTGGGCCGCCAACCAGTGCACCATACAAGGTGTGTGCATGCGGCTTTGCATCTTCGCCTTCCGTCTGTCCGATGTTGCTCCACTTGTCGTTCCATGCACCGGAAGACGTTCTGTGGTGCCATGCCTGCGGATATTTGTCACCCATGCCAATAACATAGCTCATGCCAAGGTCGTTGTCGCCGAATGCATAGTTCATGGTAGAATCTGCAAAATCGGTGTACTTCTTTGCAGCAGTTGCATCGTCTGCAAACAGTTCATCTGCTGCAACATATGCCAGGAATGCAGTAGTGGTTGCATGACGCAGCGGACCCCACGGGAACAGCCATGCCAGACCATCCGGTGTGTGTGCGATTTGCTTGCCGCCGTAACCCGTTGTCCAGTATTCCAGATGTTTCCGGAACTGTTCTTTCCACTGGCTGTCGCCAGTATTCATTGCATACAGCAAAATACCGCCCTGCATGGTGTCGTCCCAGCAGTGACCCCAAGTGTATTTCAGTTCAGAGGACTGTTCTTCCTTGCCCAGATTCGGGATGTAATCAGTCTTGCACAAATCCAGATAGGATTGCTCACCAGTTGCCCGATACAGCCAGTTTGCAGCAAAGAACAGGTCATCATAGAATGTGCTCGGTTTATAATAATCGTGTTCTTTTGTATCATCGCCGATGGAGCGATTCTTGTCAGCCCGTTCAAAGCAAGCCTTTGCGTGTGCCAGATAGTTGTCTGCACGGTCTGGGTCGGAATCCTTGAAGCAGAGATAACCAACAGCAAGAGCCGCTGCCATCTGTCCTTCAATACAGCTATCGTTGCAGGTGTAATACGGCCGTTCATCTTCGCCTTTCATCAGCTTGAACTTCCGCATATAAACTTCCGCAGAACCCCACCATACATGGTCGAATGCACCATCGCCAATCATGTAAACGATTTCATCGCCCAAATCACAGCTTGCAACGTAATCCAATGCCCAGGCAAGGTTGTTCTTGTATTCAGTCAGTTCGCCGATTTTCTCAACACCATCCTGATATTCCAGCAAGCCCCAGCCCAGCATGGTTGCAGCATAGGCGTTGGTCACTGTAAATTTCAGGTGGTCGCCGGCATCGAACCAGCCGCCCGGAATATAGTCGTTGACCATGCAGTCATCTCGCCAGCTGACTTCGTTCCAGTCTGGCAGTTCGCCGCACTGCTGTACCTCATAGAAAAACATCGACTTCTGTAAGGCTTCGCCGTAGTTGTAAGTGGAGTTTGTGGTGTCCTCAGCTTCCGCAGTTCCGAACAAGCCGGAGGAGGCAGAAGCTGCACTGGTGATGGCAAGAACCGCTGCACTGAGCAGGGCAATTCCTGTTTTTTTCATCAAAAATCCCATTCCTTTCCTTGTGATAAAATTCATTTGATTTTTTGTGGCAGGCAGCCGACAAAAAAGCGATTACTTTTAGTTTACCACGAGGATGTCAAAAAGTCAAGGATTTTTGTGGAAACTTTTGTAGCTGCAAACTGGATTTTGTGAAACAAAAACAGACCCTTGGTTGCCCAAGCGGTCTGTTCTTGCATGTATATGAAAGGTTTGGAAAAAGATTAAGAAGAAAGCAATTGTTAAGCAGTCGTGTTTTCAGACGGCTGTCCGCCCTGTGGCGGTGTTGGTGCACCATTTTCACCGTTTTGTTGTCCTTTGCCAAATTCACCTTGCGGTGGTTTTGGCTGTTCGCCGTCTGCAAAGGTTGGCATTTCATCGTTGTTCGGCGGTGTTCCGCCTTTGTCGCCAAAGTTGCCCGGAGCGGAGCTTTGTTCGCTGCCGTCTGTCAACTGGAACGAATCCGCAGCTGTTCCGCCGGAAACCGTGCCATCGGTGGCAGTTCCGTCATCGGAGAGTGTGCCGGAATATGTTCCGTCTACAATCAGCTGGCAGTTGTCCATCTGGTCGCCGTAATAAACAACATCGGAAACCGCTTTTTGTGTCTGCATACCCATCAGGACGTTGCCGTCTGCATCACAGACAGCGATGAAGTCGCCGGCATTGGCTGAAATGCTGGTTGTATAATAATGCTGTGTGCTGGGATATTCCATCATGCCACGGCTGGACAGTGCCAAGATAGAACCGCCTGTCATGGTCATATCGGTTTCAAAGTCAATCGCACCATCGCCGCCGCTGACTGGGCCAGAAACAAAGACCGTTCCGCCAGTCATGGTAATGCTGCCGTTGGAGTCGATGCCGTCCCCGTCCGCACAGATGTAAATTGTACCGCCACTAATGGTCAGTTCGTGGCTTTCCTCTGCGGCATCTGTGGCAGTGTCGGTGCTGGAAAGCGTTGTGGTGGTAGTCGTGGTTTCTGTTGTGGTAGTTTCATCAGCAGCAGTGGTTGCAGATGGGTCGCCCGGCTGGTTTTCGTCTGGCTGTCCCATCGGGACGCCCATGCCCATACCAGTGCCGCCGCCCGTGTTCAGACCGTCATTGGTTGCCTGTAAAATGCGGATCGTACCGCCTGCTAAGTTCATATCTGCCTTGGATTCGATGCCTTCGGTTGCTTGGTCAATCGTAATTGAACCATCTGTGATTGCGAAATCACCATGGCTGCTGATGCCCTTTGCCATGGAAGAACTCAGTTCCAGCGTACCGCCGGAGCAGGTAAACGCTCCACCGCTGTGCATACAGTGGTCAGTGGTGTTTGCCTGAATCGTTCCACCTGTAATGGTCAGCGTGTTTCCAGCTTTGATGCCTTTGCTGCTAGCATCTTCCGCAGCAGTTGTCGTTGTGTTCGTGTCTGTAGTTGTTTCTGTATTGGTTGTGGTTGTGGTGGTTGTAACAGCCGGAGCGGTTTCTGCTGGTTGTGAACCAGTCGCATCATCCGGCTTTTCCATGGGTGCAGCCCCATCCGGACGATTACCGCCCTGTGGTGGTGTTTGTCTGTCAAATGGCGATTGTCTGTTATCGAATCCGCCACCGAAGCCACCGCCGCCAAACGGCTGGTCGTCCGAGGTGCTGACTGCAATTTCACCCGTTGTTGTGACATTCAGCGTACCGCCGTCAATGTAGCAGTCTGTTTCTGCCTGAATGCCGTCTCCTTTGGCGGTAATGTTGAGTGTACCGCCGCTGATGGCAATCCAACCCTGTTCCGGGTCATCTGCTTTTGTTGTCTTTAAGCCATCATTTTGTGCATCTATAGTAATCGTGCCGCCGTAAATACCAATGCTGTCTTTGCCTTTCATGCCGTTATTGGCAGCGGTCACGGAGATGGTTCCATCTATAATTTTTAAATCATCCCGGCAGACAATGCCATTTGCTGCATTGCCGGTTACGGTCAAAGCACCGCTGCCGTTGATGGTCAATTTATCTTCTGTAAAGAGGGCAGCAGTTTCTCCATCTGTGGTGGCATTTGAATTTGCACCATCGGAGAGGGAATTTTCTGTGTTGGCTGCCAGAGAGAGAATGGTGCGTTTTTCGTTTTCGCAGGATAACGCTGCACCATTGGAATTGGTAATGGAAACGCTGTCAAAATACAGCTTTACTTTTTCGCTGCCAGTGACACGCAGTTGACCGTCTTTCCATGTTCCAGTAATCCGGTATGTACCGCCGTTCTGAATGGTAACGGTGCGGTCGGAAACAGAAACGGCATTGGTGTTGCCGGTTACATCTGCGGTCGTTCCGCTCAGCGTGATTTCTGCATCAAATGTATCATAAGTACTGGTTTTGTCGTCGTCATCATAGTCCACACGCTGTTCTGAATCGGAAAGCGGTGTTGCAACGGTGCTTTCTGAATGTTCAGAATCGGTTGTCGTGGATTCTGATTCCAGTTCAGAAATAGCAGCAGTGGTTTGTGTGGATTCGGCGGTACTGGAACTGTTATTGTCTGTACAGCCAGTGGTATAGGCGAGAACGGCAGCAACTGCCATGGTCATCGCCCAGGCTCGGTTTTGTTCTCTGCTACTCATATGAAATCTTCCTTTCTTTTGAGAAGAGGCTGTCTTTGTTTCTATGCTCCTATTTTCACATAACTTTATGGAAATTACGTGAAAGATGTTCGTAAAGTGCCTGAAAGTCGGGTGGCAGATTTTCCATAAATCGTTGGATGCTTTCCCTATATTTTGGATGAAGAAATCCAGCGGTTTTCGTCATTTTCTTTAAGAATTTCACAGAACCTTGACGTTCTGGAAAAGAACGTGGTATAATAATGAGGAAGCAATGAGAGCAATTTAACTAGGCCTTGTTTGAAAAATAAAACTTGCACAAAGAACCGAAAAATGATAAAATAGAAGAATGAAACGATATGAAATCAGCAATCGCGAATGGGAAAGAATCAAAGACAAGCTGCCAGCAGAGCGAACAGGCAAAAGAGGACGACCGGCAAAAAATAACCGCATCATGTTGAATGGAATGCTGTGGATTGCAAGAACGGGAGCTCAATGGAGAGAAATGCCAGAATGCTATGGACCATGGCAGAGTGTCTATGCAAGATTCAGAAAATGGCAGAAAGATGGTGTATGGGAAAAAATTTTTCATACGCTTTCCAGTGATGCAGATATGGAAAATTTGAGCATAGATTCTACAATGGCAAAAGCACACCAAAGCACAAACGGTGGCTTTAAAAAGGGGCAGAAAAATCCATCGGAAGAACCCGTGGAGGATTGAACACAAAGCTCCATGCAATTGTAGACGGTCTTGGAAATCCTGTAGAATTTCTAATCAGTGCCGGAAATGATGCGGACAGCAAGCATGCAATTGATTTATTGAAAAAATTAGACATCACAAAAAGCAATATCCTTGGAGATAAAGCGTATGGTTCAAAAGAAATTCGGTCGTATATTACAGAAAACGGAAAATCCTATACAATACCTCCAAAATCAAATACAAAAGACCCTTGGGCATGTGATTATTATCTCTATAAAGAACGTTATCTTGTAGAATGTTTTTTTCAAAAATTAAAATGGTTTCGCAGAATTGCTACTCGTTATGATACGTTGGATTCTTCTTTTCTTTCCTTTGTTTACCTTGCTTCTATTATGATTTTGTTGAAATGATACAATTATCTTGATTTTTCAAACAAGGTCTAGAGAATTGGAGGTGTGAAAATGGATGCAGATTATTTCAAGAAGTTGCAGGCAGTTCCGCCGTTTGCAGCGGCAGCAACGGCATTGCAAACAGGAGATTTATTTTCAGATTTGACCGGAGCTGTGACCGCTCCGGTTTTATATAGTTATGTCTGGTGGTGTTTGCAGCAGGCAATCCACGACCAAGTGGACACGCTGTATTTTCTGGCACGAGATGGACACATTCTCTATGAAATCGCAAAGCGGTTCTGTGAACAGTATGCGTTGCCGATTCACTGTCAATACCTCTATGTTTCCCGAATGGCATTGCGAATGCCAGCTTATCACCGCATGGGAGAAGCTGCCTATGATTTGCTGCTGGTACGGGGGGCAAATTTAACGCCTCGTCATGTATTGGAACGACTGGCACTTTCTGCGGAAGAACAGCAACAGGTTTATGCAGATTGTGCCATTCCGGCAGAAGATTGTGACAAGCCGCTTTCTGTGCAGGCGTTTACTGCGTTGGCAGAACAGCTGCGGAAGAGCAGCGTTTACCGGAATTTTGTACAGGAAAAATCACAGGCAGCCGAAGCTGCTGCTATGACTTATCTGGAGCAGGCAGGCTTGTTGCGAGATGTCCGGCTGGGCATTGTAGACAGCGGCTGGAATGGCTCGATGCAGAATTGCTTGATGACGTTGTTGGAGAAGGGAGCAGGAAAACCATTGCCCAACCTGAAAGGTTATTATTTCGGATTGTATACTGAGCCGAAACAGGGAACGTGGGAGGCATGGTATTTTGACCCGCTGACGCCGTTAAAAAAAGTCATTCGATTTAATAATAATGTCTATGAGTGTATGTGTGCTGCACCGCATGGGACAACGATGGGCTATACAATCAAAGAAGATGGTATGGCAGTTCCTGTTTGCAAGCCGATGGGAGCAGTTGACCAGGCAAATGCAGCTCTTGCAGAACAGCAGGAGCGAATTTGTCTGGCATTTACAGAACGGGTTTTGCCGCAGGTTTCGTTTTCCGATTTTGCATCGTTACCACTCGCAGATGTAACAGAATCGCTGTTGCAGCGGCTCTTGTTCCGCCCAACAGCAGAAGAAGCACAGGCATTCGGGCAGTTTCAGTTCTGCGATGATATGGGTGAAATGTATGCGTTTCCGCTGGCATCTGCCGGACAGGAAGCAGCATTGAAACAGGGGCTGTTGTCGCAGCATGTGCTACAGCATTTTCACCATGTGGAATCGGTACAAGCAGAACCGTTTTGGGTGTATGGTTCATTGGCGTGCAGTCAAATCCGCAGAAAACGGTGGTATCACTGGAATTTTGCCTGCTGGGATTGGATTCGGCACGCAGTCAACAGGAGGAGAGGACATTGACAGAAGAAAAAAAGCCGCTCATTTCCGTATTGATGGGCGTTTATAATTGTAAGGAACGCTCAATGTTGGAGCGTTCTGTATGTTCGATTGTAGAACAGACTTATCCCAACTGGGAATTGATTTTGTGTGATGATGGTTCGACCAATGCAGCCTTGCTCTGGATGCAGAACCTTGCTGCTCGGGACAGCCGGATTCGATTGCTGCAAAATGACCGCAATTTGGGTTTGGCTCGGACGTTGAACCGCTGTTTATCTGTGGCGAATGGGGCATATCTTGCACGGCAGGATGATGATGATATTTCAAAACCCGACCGTTTTGAAAAACAAATTGCCTATCTGGAATCACATGCGGATGTGGATTTTGTTGGCTCTAATTGTGATTTGTATACGCCGGATGGCGGTGTTTCCGGCTGCTGGAAACGTCCGGAACGCCCTCGAAAGCAGGATTTTTTGTTTAATTCGCCGTTTATACATGGTTCGATTCTATTTCGGCGACGGTGTTTTGAAAAAGTCAGCGGCTATCCAGTGATGGAAAAAATCGCTCGCTATGAGGACTATATGTTATTTATGCAGCTCTATGCAGCAGGCTTGCAGGGGGCAAATTTACAGGAATGTTTATACCAATATTATTTCGATAGTAAAACTCGCCGGATTCCGGTGCGGGAACGGTTGGATGAGGCAATTGTTCGCTGGAGAGGGTTTCATATGTTGAACCTGATGCCGAAAGGGTTGCCGTATATCGGAAAGCCGTTGATGCTGGCAATGCTTCCGCCAAAGCTAATTCATCATATGCATTCATAATTTTTTCATATCCCAGGCTGATTTGTGGCGAAACGAAAAAATTCTTTTCAGGTGCTTTTCAGCTTCATTTCACAGGATGTACACAATCTTCCTCTATACTATAACCATGCTCTGAAAGAGAGCATGTAACATCCTCTAAAGTGCTTTTGCATTTACCCCGGTGCAAAAGTATCATCCCCAATAATCCCTATATCATAGCAGTGAACGCCTCCACCCCGGGGCGTTTGCTGTTTATGAAACGATATCTGAGGATACAAAGTACTGACATTTTACTACTCCTTTCAAATAAAATCTGCGTGAAAAAGAGCGTACCGATTGCTTTCGATACGCTCTTTTTCCATGTCTGTTTCTGTCTGCATGCAGACTAAAGAATATTTTTCAGAGAGAACAATTATACCTTGCTTTTTTGAATGGTTTGTGTTATACTAAAGCTACTACAAATTTTACGGAAATTGTGAAAATTGTAAGAATATGGAATATCAAATACAGTAAGAAAGGATTATACGATGATGCAATATCAAGAGGCTTACAATCGACTGGAACAATATGGACAGACCCATCTGCTTCGTTACTATGACACACTTTCAGCAGCAGAACAGGAAGCATTGCTGCAACAGATTTCAGAGATGGATTTTTCCGTTCTGGAACGGGCTGCACACGAAGAAGCACCAAAAGGTAAGATTGAACCGTTGGGAGCTTGTACGATTTCGGAGATTGCGGAAAAGCAGGATACCTACCGGGAAATTGGTCTGGAAGCCATCCGCAAGGGCAGTGTAGGGGCTGTTTTGTTGGCAGGCGGTCAGGGCAGCCGGCTGGGCTGTAATGGCCCAAAAGGTGTGTTCCAGATCGGTATCAACAACGATTTGACGATTTTTGAATGTCTGTTCCGGAATCTGATGGACGTGACCGAACAGGCAGGTGTTCCTGTCCCGCTGTTTATCATGACCAGCGAAACCAACGATGCAGAAACCAGAGCATTTTTAGCAGAAAAGCTGTATTTCGGCTATCCGGAATCTTCTGTGCATTTCTTCGTGCAGGAAATGGCTCCGGTTGTAGACAAGGATGGAAAAATCCTGCTGGAAACGAAGAGCAGAATTGCAGTTTCTCCGAATGGAAACGGCGGTTGGTTCTCATCCATGCAGCATGCTGGCTTGCTGAATGTGCTGAAAGAACAGAACATTGAATGGCTGAACGTGTTCGCTGTGGACAATGTTTTACAGAGAATGGCAGACCCTTGCTTTATCGGGGCAACGATTGCAGCAAACTGCACATCTGGCAGCAAAGTTGTTGCAAAGGCAAGCCCAGATGAAAAGGTTGGTGTACTGTGTCTGGAAGATGGAAAGCCGTCAATCGTAGAATATTTTGAAATGACCGATGATATGCGGAACTTGCGGGAGGCAGACGGCACATTGACTTATCGGTATGGTGTTATCCTGAATTATCTGTTCCGAGTGGATCAGCTCTGTAAGACGTTGGATTGCAGCTTGCCGCTGCATCGGGCATTCAAGAAAGTTGCTTGCCTGACAGCGGATGGCACAGCAACCGTCAAGCCAGAACAGCCGAACGGCTATAAGCTGGAAACTTTGGTGCTGGATATGGTACATATGCAGGAAAACTGCCTGCTGTATGAAGTAGAACGGGAAAAGGAATTTGCACCGGTGAAAAATGCAACGGGTGTGGAAACTGCATGGGTACCGTTGAAACAAGAGAAAAGACGGCATACAGGGAAAAGGCTCTCTGCATGTCGTCTTTTTGTTTTTTATTCCCTTGGCAAGGTGTCCCAGTCAATTTTTCGGTTCTTGAAATAATAAACACGGTCGTGTTCGTTAATCTCTCGAATCACTCGGCAGGGATTGCCAACTGCTACCACGTTGGATGGCAAATCTTTCGTGACAACACTGCCTGCACCAACAACGACTTGGTCGCCAATGGTAACGCCCGGCAAAATAATTGCACCTGCTCCAATCCAGCAATTTTTCCCGATGTGAACAGGCATATTATATTGATAGACAGTTTCTCGGAGTTCCGGAAGAATTGGATGTCCAGCCGTTGCAACAATCACACCCGGTGCAAACATCGTGTAATCGCCAACATAAATATGTCCGTCATCGACCATTGTTAGGTTGAAATTGGCATAGATATTTTTCCCGAAGTGTACATGCTTTCCGCCGAAATTTGCATGAAACGGCGGTTCAATATAACAGTTTTTGCCGATTTCTGCGAACATCTGCTTTAAAAGCTGATATCGCTTTTCTAGCTCAGAGGGGCGAGTCTGGTTGAATGTATAGAGCAGTTCCAGACAAGCATTCTGTTCCTCTGTGATGGCGGCATCATTGGGCAGGTATAAGTCACCTGTAAACATGCGGTCTTTGTTTTCCATCGCAAATCCCTCTTTCTTTGCAATTATCCGTTGGCTTTTTTCCGCAGCTTTGCAACAAAAAAGCCTTCATATTGGGCATCTGGGCAGACACACAGCGTTTCTGCAAATCGACTTGGCAGCAGTGGCAGCGTTTCCATGCCGGAGAATGCAATGGGCAGCAGTTCCACTTGTCCGGTCTTTAAAATCGCTGCAACCTGTTCTTCGTTTTCTTCCGGCAGGATGGAGCAGGTGGAATAGACCATCTCCTGATTTTTTTTCAGCAGAGATACTGCTTTTTTCAGCAGGGCACGCTGTGCCTTGACGGTTTTCTGTACCAAAGCTGGAGAGAAATTTTGCAAACCTGCTCCGGTGTGCAGGGAAAGCGTTCCGCTGCCGCTGCATGGAGCATCCAGCAAAATCCGGTCAAAAGAAAAGTATGGGCTGAGGCGGCGTGCATCTGTTATGGAAACCGTCACCCGCTTTGCACCCTGCTTTTCTACGTTGTACTTGAGTTTTTCTGCCCGAATGGTATGCAGTTCACACGCCATGATATTGGCTTGGTTCTGGGTCATGGCTGCCATTTGAGTGGTTTTTCCGCCGGGAGCAGCCGTCATGTCTAAAATTTCCTGTTTCGGCTGCGGCTGCAACACAATCGGCGGCAGCATCGAGGAAAGACTTTGCAGGTAGATTTCCCCGTTTTCATAGCAGGACAAGGCTTGCAGCTGTGCTTCTGTGGTGGAATCCGTACAGAAAAAGGCAGTTTCACTCCATGCAACCGGAGTAGTGGCAATGCCAGCGGTTTGCAGCTGTTCCAGCACTGCCGGAACGGTTGCTTTCAGCGTGTTGACTCGAAACGACACAGCACGCTGTGCCGCATAACCAGCACAAATGCGGTCGGTCTGCTCCTGCGAATAGCAGGCGGAGAGCCGTTCCAGCAAATATGACGGAAGCGTGGGAACATTATTCAGATTTGGCATGGTCGACTCCTTTTTTGGATTCTGTTGGTGCAATCGCAGGCGTTGCTTCTGGGGAAGGCTGTTGGTCGGTTCGGATGGCAAACCAGAACGTAGAACCTTCTCCCAACTTGCTGTTGACACCGTAGTCATAGTTGTGCAGCTTTAAAATGGCTTTGACGATTGACAGTCCTAACCCTGTTCCAACCACTTCTCGTTTGTGATTTTCAGAGCGGTAATATTTGTCGAAAATCAGCTTGATTTTATCTTCCTCAATGCCATCGCCTGTATCTCGCACTTCAATCCGGACACAATCCGGCTGGTTGACTTGTCGCAGAAAGACTTGCTTGTCTTCCTTGGACGTGTAGTTGATGGCGTTGTTGATGAGGTTGCAGATAACCCGTTCAATTGCTCCGGCATCGCAGCAGACCATACGGGGAGCATCCGGCGTGAAATGGAGATGATACCCCAGCTGTTCGGAAATTTGCGTAAAATTCATATGCCCCGTTCGAATCATCTCCTTTGCGGACTCAATCTTCATGTTGGAGAAATATTCGATAATACCCAAACCGGTCTTTTGCTGGAATAATTTTTGAAGCTGTGAGCGTCCAATCATATTATCCTTGCAAATCTGCTCAATCGTAATCCGCGAATTCAAGTGTGTCTCCATATAATGAATAATTCGGTTCAACACTTCCGTATCACTTTTCATCTTAGTTACTTTTAAAGCTGGAACTGTGCTGTCAGAGTGCACTGCAGATGTCTGGTTGTATCTTCTCATTAAGTGAATCAGGAAATATTCTAAATGGATCTTAATCAGTTGCTCGGCATCCGGTGTGGCAGAAGCTGAGCGAATCATCTCAGTCTGATAAGGATCGTCAAGCCGTCCTTTGAACACTGTTTTTGCTTCGGCGATAATGTCAGCTAAAATAGTTCTTTCTAATTCGTCGATTTTTAAAACCTTTTCTTTGAAAAAGGACATTGCCGGATTCGTGCAGCGAAAAGAAATCACAACCAGATTCGGCGCGGATGTACCTGTTGCATCTACGGTGTGAAATTCGTTTGGCTTATGAAAGGCAACCTGCCCTTTTTTTAAGATGATATCTGAATCACCCATCCGAATCTTTACGTCACCTTTGTCTACACATATAAATTCCCAAAAATCATGTGACTCTCCTGGAAAAGAAAAGTCACTCATATATTCAAAATAGTGTATCGTAAAAATCTTATCGACAGTAATGCAGTCTTTTAAATCAATACTTTTATAATTCATGTCTTATTCCACCTTGTCTCTCATCAAGTCTAGTATCTGATATGACAAGTATAATCGGATTTTTTGGAAAAATCAACTTATGATATGTGAGATTTCTGTAAAAATAGAGCATGTTTTACAAAAAATGACAGGCGAATTATTAAAAATTTGCTATAAAAACAATATTAATAAAAAAGCCAGCAACAATTGAGTAGATTTATAGAAAAAACTAAATTATACTGTCTGTATAAATTGAGGTGTACGAAGAAAGGAGTTTCGTTATGAGCGAAAAGTTAAGAGGAAGAGTCACAATTCCTACAGATGTGGACGTAGTTCCTGAGACATTGGAACTGGTAAAACGTTGGGGAGCAGATGCGATCCGTGACTGTGATGGAACAGACTATCCGGCAGAATTGAGAGATGTAGATGCGAAAGTGTATTCTACATATTACACAACAAGAAAAGATAATGCATGGGCAAAGGCGAATCCAGATGAGATTCAGCAGATGTACATTATGACATCTTTCCATACAGCTGTGGAAGCTGAGTTATCTATCCACTTGATGGATCACTTATATCCAGATATGTTGAAAGTAAATTCTCACGATGATATCAGAAGATGGTGGGAAGTCATTGACCGTACAACAGGAGAAGTTGTTCCGGTAGAAGAGTGGGATTACAGTGAAGAGACAGGAGATGTCACAATTCACAACGCAAAGAAATTCCATGATTATACAGTAAGTTTCCTTGCATACATTATGTGGGATCCGGTACATATGTACAATGCAGTTGTCAATGACTGGCAGGGTGTGGAAAAACAGATTACATTCGACGTTCGTCAGCCAAAGACAAAAGAATTTACAATGAAACGTCTTCGCAAATATATCGAGGACAACCCGCATATTGATGTTATCCGTTATACAACATTTTTCCATCAGTTCACATTGATCTTTGATGAACTTGCAAGAGAAAAATATGTAGATTGGTTCGGATATTCAGCATCCGTAAGCCCATATATTTTGGAACAGTTTGAGCAGGAAGTTGGATATAAATTCAGACCGGAATACATTATCGATCAAGGTTACATGAACAATCAGTATCGTATTCCATCAAAAGAGTTTAAAGACTTCCAGGCATTCCAGAGAAGAGAAGTTGCAAAACTTGCAAAAGAGATGGTAGACATCACACATGAGATGGGTAAAGAAGCAATGATGTTCCTTGGAGACCACTGGATTGGTATGGAACCATTCATGGATGAATTCAAATCCGTTGGTTTGGATGCTGTAGTAGGAAGTGTTGGTAATGGTTCTACACTTCGTCTGATCAGTGATATTCCAAATGTAAAATATACAGAAGGACGTTTCCTTCCATACTTCTTCCCGGATACATTCCATGAAGGCGGAGATCCGGTAAAAGAAGCAAAAGTAAACTGGGTAACAGCAAGACGTGCGATTCTTAGAAAACCAATCGACAGAATCGGATACGGCGGATATTTGAAACTTGCTTTAGACTTCCCTGAGTTTATTGATTATGTGGAAAGTGTATGTGATGAATTCCGTACATTATACGAAAACATTAAAGGAACAACTCCATACTGCGTGAAGACAGTTGCAGTATTGAACAGCTGGGGCAAGATGAGAGCATGGGGCAATCACATGGTTCACCACGCGTTATATCAAAAACAGAACTATTCTTACGCAGGAATCGTAGAGGCGCTTTCCGGAGCACCATTTGATGTACGTTTTATCAGCTTTGATGATATCAAAAATGATCCGAAGGTGTTAAATGACATCGATGTTATCATCAACGTAGGTGGCGCATACACAGCACACAGCGGTGGTTCTGCATGGGCAGACGAGACAATCGTAACAGCAGTGAAGAAATTTATCTACAACGGTGGCGGATTTATCGGTGTTGGTGAGCCGACAGCTTACCAGTGGGAAGGACGTTACTTCCAGCTTGCAAATGCACTCGGTGTAGAAAAAGAAAACGGATTTAACTTAAATACAGATAAATATAACTGGGAAGAACATGATCACTTTATCAAAGAAGACTGCACAAAAGATATTGATTTCGGAGAAGGACAGAAGAATATCTTCGCGTTGGACGGAACAACAATCTTAAGACAGATTGACAAAGAAGTTCAGATGGCAGTAAATGATTTTGGTAACGGACGTTGTGTATACATCAGCGGGCTTCCATACAGCTTTGAAAACAGCCGTCTGTTATACCGTTCTATCCTTTGGTCAGCACATGACGAGGACAACCTTCACAAATGGTTCAGCACAAACTTCAATGTAGAAGTACATGCCTATGTGAAGAACGGAAAATACTGTGTTGTAAATAACACATATGAGCCACAGAGCACAACAGTATACAAAGGTGACGGAACAAGCTTTGAGTTAGATTTGGATGCAAATGAAATCATTTGGTACGAAATTTAATAGTGGTAAATAAAAACGAGGGAGATACAGGCAAATTGATGCTTGTATCTCCCTTGTTTTTTTGAAGTGCTACTTGATAAAACGCTGATATGCGGAAGGAGACATTTTTACTAACTGTTTGAATTTTTTGGAAAAATGATGTACAGAGGAAAAGCCAAGAAATTCAGAAATTTCCGTGAAATTCATGGGAGTTTCACGAATTAAAGTTTTTGCTTTTTCAATTTTCATTTTTTGAAAAAAGGAGATTACACCTTCATTAGAACATTCGCGAAAAACCCTTTGGATTTTAGAAATATTTGTAAAGTTATCCGCGCTGATCTGTTCTAAAGTCAGCGACTCGCTGATATGCGCTTCTAAGTAATTTACAATCTGCTCAAGAAGAAGTTGCTGTCGATATTTTGCATAATGAGAGTTTCTCGTATGAGTTCGGAATAACTATTTTCAAAATTTTCCTCACTTTGTCGGAGGATTTCGATTAATAATAATTCGGCATAATTTTTTAGCATTTGTTTGGCACCCAAAGGAGCATTGGGATTTTCGATTAATTCGTTGTAATCGAATATTCTCAAATCGTTTTTATAGGCAAATTTAGCTTCTTTTAATATAACTTTTAAATAGCTTCGGATAATTCCGTTGACAGGAAAAATCTTATTTGTTATTTGATTAAGCAATTTGGAATTACATTCGAACACGACAATGTAAATGTTAGCAGCTTTTCCAATAATTTTCATTATCTGCATTGGGGGGGAGTAAAATTCCGTTCCCTTGTTCCATTTCGGTCAAAGTATTCTGTAAGTGAATAAAGGCAGTTCCTTTATCAATATATGTAAGAGAAAAACCGAAATAAGGAATGGAAGGTTTTTGGTATCCGGAAGATAATTCTAAATAGTGAATCCTGTAGAATCCTTGTATTTCTAAAAAAGTATCTAAATGATCTAACATAATGCACACCTCAAAACTGTGGAATCTTTATACCTGTACCTGTAATTATACAATAAATTAAGAAAAAA
>ENA-OWOV01000300-OWOV01000300.1-gut-metagenome-genome-assembly--contig:-NODE-300-length-17541-cov-3.509219_pt1 | contig 17541 bp, 18 predicted proteins | sample MGYA00248247_ERZ651799 | MGnify/ENA primary metagenome ERZ651799 (study PRJEB26908, sample SAMEA4031712) | gut metagenome | biome: gut; feature: normal infant; material: stool | place: China | collected 2015...
TCGGGCCCGTCCGGGCCGCTTATTACAAATAAGGAGGACAAGCTTTATGAACTACACGTTTGCCCAATACCAGGAGAGCGCGGACTACATCCGCAGCCAGATCGGCGGCTTTGCCCCCAAGGTGGCCATGATCCTGGGTTCCGGCCTGGGCTACATGGGCGATATTGTGGAAAACCCCATTGCCGTGCCTTATCAGAATATCCCCCATTTCAAGGTGTCCACCGCCCCCGGCCACAAGGGCCAGCTGGTGGTCGGCACCCTGGAGGGCCGGCCGGTGGCCGTGATGCAGGGCCGGATGCACCATTACGAGGGCTACTCCTACGAAGAGGTATCCTACGCCGTGCGGGTGCTGCGGCTGCTGGGCTGCGACACCCTGATCGTCACCAACGCCGCCGGCTGCGTCAACACCGCCTGGCAGGCCGGTGACCTGATGCTCATCACCGACCAGATCAAGATCTTCATGGAGTCCCCTCTGCGGGGCGAGAACCTGCCCGAGTTCGGGGTACGCTTCCCCGACTCCTCCCACCTGTATACCCCCGCCTTGCAGGATCTGGCCCGGCAGAGCGCCGGGGAGCTGGGCATCGACCTGAAGGAGGGCGTCTACATGTACTTCCCGGGGCCCCAGTACGAGACGCCTGCCGAGGTGCGCTTCGCCCGCATCGCCGGAGCCGACGCCGTGGGCATGTCCACCGCCCCCGAGGTCATCGTGGCCGGTCACTGCGGGATGCAGGTGCTGGGCTTCACCCTGTGCTCCAATATGGCCGCCGGCATCCTGGACCAGCCCCTCAGCGAGCAGGAGGTGCTGGACGCCGCCGAGGCGCAGGCGCGCTACGGCCTGTCCGGCCCGTTCGACTTTGTCGTGGAGAGCAGCCTTCCCATTGCGTTCGGCGAATACCCAGCCGGTGACACGCTCTGGCGCAGCTGCCAGCCGGGAGACAAGAAGACCGGCGTGGCGACCCACGGCGGCAGTCCGGCACGCGAGGAAGTCACGACATTCTTCGCCGCCGGACCGGATGTGCGGCCCTGCACGGTGCACGGCAGCCGCTCCATGGTCGATGAAGCGCCCACTATGGCCGCCATGCTCGGGCTGACGATGCCCGACGTCGACGGCGCACCCATTTTCGAAATATTGAGGTGATACGGACATGCAGATCAAACTCGAACATCTGACCAAGCGTTTCGGCGACACCGTTGCCGTAAACGACCTTTCCATCACACTGGAAAGCGGCAAGCTCATCGCCCTGCTCGGTCCGAGCGGCTGCGGCAAGACCACGACGCTGAATATGATCTCCGGCATTCTCCCCGTGAGCGGCGGCAGCATTTTCTTTGACGACCGCGACGTGACGAGCCTGCCGCCGGAGAAGCGCGGCATCGGCCTTGTCTTCCAGAACTACGCGCTCTATCCCCACATGACGGTCCTGCAGAACATCTGCTTCCCGATGGAGATCCAGCGCATTCCCAAAAAGGAGCGCATCCGCCGCGCCGAGGAGCTGGCGGAGATGGTGCACATCACTCCGTATCTCAAGCGCAAGCCCGCGGAGCTCTCCGGCGGCCAGCAGCAGCGCGTCGCCATTGCGCGCGCCCTGTCCAAACGGCCGGACGTGCTGCTGCTCGACGAGCCGCTGTCCAACCTCGACGCCAAGCTCCGCGTGGAGATGCGCGAGGAGATCCGCCGCATCCAGCGTGAGGCCGGCATCACGACCGTCTTTGTCACGCACGATCAGGAGGAGGCCAGCAGCATCGCCGACCGCGTCGTCCTGCTGCGTGACGGCGTGCTCCAGCAGGAGGACACCGCCCGCGGTCTCTATGAAAACCCAGTCAACCTCTTTGCTGCGGACTTCCTCGGCACGCCTCCCATCAACCAGCTGCACGGCGTTGTGCAGAACGGTCGCCTTGTGCTGGACGGCGGCATCCCCGCTGCGCTGGCGCTGCCGGATGGTCTTGCAGAGGGGCAGGAGATCGTTCTGGCCGTCCGCGCCGAAAGCATCCTGCCGCAGGGTGATACGCCCGCCTTCCGCACGACTGTGCTGGAGCGCTATTCCCTCGGCAAGGACGAGCTCGTCCGCCTGCAGGCCGGCCCCGCCGAGCTTCGCGGTCTTGTCCCGGCCGAGCTGGAAATTCTGCCCGGCACGGAGCTGGCCGTCGGCCTGAAAAAGCGCGGCGTGTTCCTGTTTGACGCCAAGACGGGGGTGCGGTACTTATGAGCCGCCGCAAGCTGCGCACGCGCGCAGACGGCGAGCGCGTGACCTTCCGCACCTTTGCTGAGCCGGGGCTGTTCCTGCTCCCGTTTTTCATCGGTCTTCTGGTCTTCACCGTCTATCCGTTCATCAATGTCATTCTGCTGTCGTTCCGGCAGGACTACAGCCTGATGACCGGCGAATTCTCCGGCATCGGTCTCGGGAACTACGCCGAGATCTTTCATGACGCGAATTTCCTCAACGGCCTGCGCAATACGGCGCTATACGTTCTGTTCGTCGTGCCGATCGTCACGGTGCTGTCCCTGTTCCTTGCTTCGCTGCTCAACTCGTGCACGAAGCTGCAGGGTCTGTTCCAGACGTGCTACTTTCTGCCGATGGTCACGTCCGTCACGGCAGTCGGCCTCGTGTGGAAATGGATGTTCAACTACGATTACGGCCTGATCAACTATGCGCTGTCGCTGTTCGGCGTTTCCCCCGTGAACTGGCTGAACGACCCGCACTACAATCTTGCCGCCCTCATCATCTACGGCATCTGGAGCATGCTGCCGTTCACGATCATTCTGCTGCTCTCCGGCTTCCAGAACATCAACCCGCAGTATTACACGGCCGCGCGCATCGACGGTGCGTCCTCCGGGCGCATTTTCCGCCGCATCACCGTGCCGCTGCTGGCCCCGACGCTGGGCCTGACGATGATCGTGAACGTCATTTCGGCTTCGAAGGTCTTCTCGGAGCTATTCCCGCTGTTCAACGGCAATCCCGGCTCGGCTTACTCGCTGTATACCGTCGTATATTACCTGTTCGACATGTTCTACAAGCAGTGGCAGCTCGGCCCGGCTGCGGCCAGCGCCGTCGTGCTGTTCGTCATCGTTTTGATCTTCACCATGCTGCAGCTCTTCATCCAGCGCAAGTGGAAGAATTATTGAGGTACCGCCATGAAAACTGCAAAAAAATCCTTTGCCTATCTCGTTCTGATCCTCGGCGCGCTCATCATGGTGCTGCCGTTCTTCTGGATGATCATCTCCTCGCTGAAAACGGCCGCAGAGGTCAACACGACGCCGCCGACGTTCTGGCCGAAGGAGCTTGTATTTGAAAACTATGTCTACGCCTTTGAGAAGGCCCCGTTCCTGCGTTATTTCTGCAACTCCCTGCTCGTGACCATCGTCTGCGTTGCCTGCACCATGTTCACAACCATCCTCGCGGCCTTCGCCTTCTCCCGGCTGAAGTTCCCGGGGCGCGACCTGCTGTTTTCCCTGCTGCTTTCGCTGATGATGATCCCGTTCGAGATGCTCATCATCACGAACTACACGACCATCGTAAAGCTCGGACTGAACGACACGCTCATTGCCCTGATCCTGCCGTTCACCTCCAGCATCTTCTACACCTACATCCTCCGGAATTTCTTCCTGGCCATTCCGGACAGCCTGTATTATTCCGCGCGCGTCGACGGCGCGAGCAACTGGCGCTACCTCTGGCGCGTTATGGTGCCCATGTCCCGCCCGGCCCTCGTGACGATCGGTCTGCTTGACGCCATTGCCTGCTGGAACTCCTTTCTGTGGACCGTCATCGCCACGAACACGAAGGAGGTCCGGACGCTGCCGTTCGGCCTTTACGCCTTCATGACCTCCAGCGGCATCCGCTATGAGCGCCTGATGGCCGCCTCAACCATCGTCGTGGTGCCGATGATCCTGCTGTTCATCTTCTGCCGCAAGAGCATCGTCACCGGCGTGTCGCGCGGCGGCCTGAAGGGGTGAGCGCCATGGGAGAGATCGTCCTCGACCTGCTCTGCCATGCCGATTTCTCCGGCCGCATCCGTCCCTCCCGCGAGGACATCGGCTTCCCGGCCTTTTCCGCCGAGATCGCAAAGCTGCGCGCGCAGAATCCAGCGGGAACGCTCCTGCTGGATGCGGGCGATGCCTTCAGCACGAACTATTGGCCCGGCCTGCCGCTCGTCGGTGCCATGATCCGCAGCAAAACGGACGTCATGACGCTCGGCAACCACGAATTTGACCGCGGCCCAGCCTTTCTGGACAGCTGCATCAGCGCCTGTCCCTTCCCGGTCCTCTGCGCCAATGTGCGCCGGAAAGCGGATGGTGCGCCCGTCCCCGGCACGAAGCCGTGGGTCCTGCTCGAGCGCTGCGGCGTGCGCATCGGCGTGCTCGGCCTCACGACGGAATACACGCCCTACATGGTGGAGAAAAGCGCGTTTGCCCCGTTTGAAATGACCTCCGCCGCCGAAGCAGCCGCGCGCCATATCCCGGCAATGCGCGCCGCGGGCGCGGACGTCGTCGTCGTGCTGACGCACATGCCGTTTTATCAGGCGGCGGACGGCACGCTCACGGGTGAGCTGCCGGAACTGATCGACGCCTCGCCCGCTGCGGACGTCTGGATCGGCGGACACATCCCCGGTGACTGCGCGCAGGTCCGGAACGGGGCCTGCGTCGTCAAGGCCGGGTTCGGCGGGGCAAGCATCGCGCATGTCCGCCTGACACTGGACGCCGCATCGCACCGCATTCTGGACCGCAGCTGCGCCGTCGTGCAGACGGACCCGAACGGGCAGGCCGATCCGGAGATCACCCGGTATATCCGCTCCGTCACCGACCCGTTCGAGCCGTATTTCCGGGAGCCCCTCGGATCCCTGAACGAGCGCTGGCGCATGACGCTGGCCCACGAGTCGAAGCTCGGCGATTTTCTGGCCGACTGTCTGCGCTTCGGCGGGCAGACGGAGCTGTCCTACATGAACACGACCAGCGCCTGCGGCGAGCTGCTTCCGGGTGAGATCACGCGCGAGGAGCTGCTCTACTGCGCCGCATTCGACGACGAAATGTTCACCGGGATCATCACAGGCGCGCAGCTCCATGCCCTGCTCGAGGCCGTCTATGAGCCGGAGCGCTTCGGCAATAATGCTGCCATCGCCTTCTCCGGCTTCCACGCCGCAGTGGACCATACCCGCCCCGGCGGGCAGAAGGTTCTCTCTGTCACGCGGCCGGACGGTACGCCCATTGCGCCGGACGAGCGCCTCAGCGTCACGGTCAGCGCCTATATGGCCTCCGGCGGCAATGACACCGGAGCCATTGCCGGGCAGATCGCCTGGAAACCGACCGGCCGCCACTATCACGAAGCCGTCAGCGCCTATGCAAAGTCCCTCGGCGTACTCACGGTCGCAGACTACCCGCGCCTGCACGAGACCGGCGAACCGGAAAACAACCACGCGCCCTATTGAGCGCACGGAAAAGGCCATAGATTTGTCATTGCGAGGAGCGAAGCGACGTGGCAATCTCGCAGCAGAGGACCTTCTGTTCCCGGAATGCTCCGGCGAATTCGCAGCGCAGTCCCCGCACACCGGAATGACGCAAAGAGCCGCTGCGGCGCACCGCAGCGGCTCAAATGAAACATATGCATCTTCTTATCGGAAAAGCCGTCCCATCAATTCCTCGAAAGCGAGGATGACCTTGCCGAAGAACTGATTCGGCACGGCGCTGATGAGCGTCTGGTTGGAGGCGTCGACGAGGAACGTCAGGTCCGACATCCGCGCCAGCTTGGAATCCGAGCGGCGCGTGAAGCAGATGGCGGAAAAGCCCTTGCTCTCCGCCTCGCGCACGTCGTTGATGATGGCCTCCGTTTCGCCGCTCTGCGAGATGGCGATGATGAGTGAGGACTCCACATTGCTCGTGATCTGGCGGTTCGCCTCCTCGCGGAAGAGCATGTAGTCATAGAAGTGGACGTGGTTGAACACCATGAAGCCGCAGATGGCAAGCCGCTTGACGATGTAATTGGCGACCTCTTCTGCAAAGCCCTCGCCGACGACGAAGATCTTGCGTTCCTTGTACTGCATCAGCATTTTGCAGAACTGCCCGGCCTGCTCCGGCGTATAGCCGTCGATAAGGCCGCACAGCGGGTCCGGATCGCTGGAGCGGTGGCCCTCGCCGCTGGACTGTGCCAGATTGTAATAAAGCTCGCTGTAGCCCGCAAAGCCCAGCCGCTTGCACAGCTTCATGATAAACGCCGTCGAAACATAGTTTTCGCTTGCGATCTGCTGAATGCCGACCTTGTTCCCACCGAGCTCGATATGCCGGACGATGCTGGTGATCACCCGGCGCTCATCATCCGAGAGCAGGTTCGTCAGAATATAGTAGTTACTCATCTCAAGCGCCGCCTTCCTGAAAATATCAAACTCCGCCCATGCACCCGGCACAGCCGGTGTGCGGAAAGGAATCATTCATGTCATACACCATTTCACCGCCCGAGGAGACGGCGCTGCAGGCGCACCTGCAAAAGCTCCGCACGCAGCTCCACGAAGACCCGGAGCTTTCGTGGCAGGAGCACCGGACCACCCGGCTCGTCCGCCGGGAGCTGGAGGCTCTCTGCCTCGAGCCGGTCCCGCTCGGTCTGCCGACCGGCACTGCCGCGCTCCTGCGCGGCGCCCTGCCCGGCCCCACCGTCGGCCTGCGCGCCGATCTGGACGCCCTGCCGATCACGGAGCGCACCGGAGCGGAATTTTCCTCCCGCGTTCCCGGCGTCATGCACGCCTGCGGACATGATGTCCATATGGCCGCCCTGCTCGGCGCAGCCCGCCTGCTTGCAGCGCGGCGGGAGCAGCTGGCCGGGAACGTCCTGTTCCTGTTCCAGCCCGCAGAGGAGGCCGCAACGGGCGCCATGCGGGTGCTGGAGCAGGGCCTGTTCCGCCGCGTCCCGATGGCGGGCATGCTGGCGCTGCACGTCTGGCCCGGTCTGGCGCAGGGGCAGCTCGGCATCCGGTCCGGCGCGATCCTCTCCGCCGTGGACAGCTTTGAGATCACCGTCACGGGGCGCGGCGGTCACGGCTCCGCACCGGAGCTGGCCTGCAACCCCATCCCCGCGGGCGCTGCACTGGCTTCGGCCCTCACAACGCTCCGCGCCAACGACCTGCCACAGGCAGAGCCAGCCGTCACGGCCGTGACGTGCATTCAGGCCGGGACCTGCAACAATGTCATTCCGGACCGCTGTATCCTGCTCGGGACGATCCGCACGTTCTCCGCACGGACGCGGGCACAGGCAAAGGCGCGGCTGGAGGCCCTCACGGCCGGTATCGCGGCCGCGTGGGGCTGCACCGCCGCAGTCAGCTGGACGGACGGAACGCCCGCCCTGTGCAACGATGCCGGGCTTGCAGCGGCAATGGAGCGCGCCGCCGTCTCCGTGTTCGGCAAAAGCGGCTGCGTGCAGATCGAGCCGCAGATGATCTCCGAGGACTTCGCCTGCTACGGAAGCGAGGTCCCGATCTGCTGCGCCCTGCTCGGCGTCGGCAGCCCGGTGGGCCTGCACAGCGCCGCGTTCTGTCCGGACTCTTCCGTTCTGCTCCCCGCCGCCCGCTTTCTTGCGGAAAGCGCATGGAGCGCGCTGGAGGACGCCCGTGCTTAAGCATGCGTTCTTTTCTATTATAGCGAAGTACGACCATTTTCGCAATTCCTATTCACGAATCAAACCAGAAAGAAAAATCCTGCCGGTCATCACTGGCAGGATTTGGGCGGATTTATGTTAATAGGCTGTTATAGATGGGGCACGCGAATAGCCTTTGTGAAATATTTTGCTGGCGCAAACTATGAAAGAAACGCTCTCGCGTTTGTGATATTTTCTGCTTCGCAGAAAGTGATATGAAATCCACCCACCGCCGCAGCGATTTCACACACCGCAGGCGTATATCACACCGCGAAGCGGTATTTCACCCACCCGAAAGGGTGGATTTCGTTGAAAAAAGCACTTGCTTACGCAAGTGCTTTTTTCTGGTGGGGGAAGGTGGATTCGAACCACCGAAAGCACTGCTAACAGATTTACAGTCTGCCCCCTTTGGCCACTCGGGAATTCCCCCAAATATGAACTTGTCCGTTTGAAAACACTGTGGAGCCGGTAGACGGATTCGAACCCCCGACCTGCTGATTACAAATCAGCTGCTCTACCGGCTGAGCTATACCGGCGTCTCAAACAAGCATGGTTATTATAGCGAGTTCGCGCCGTTTTGTCAACCACTTTTTTGAGATATTTCGATTTATTTTTCTGTCTGGCCGCCGCAGGTCCTCCCGACGCTTGCGTTTTGGCCCGATCCATGCTATGATACCCCCGATCTGAAACCGTGCAAGGAGTTGGTCTGTCATGCTGCCGCAGGGCTTCCCGGAACGAATGCTGCACCTGCTCGGCGAAGCGGAATTCGCCGAATTTCTCGCCTCCTATGAGCGCCCGCGGAGCGCCGGGCTGCGTCTGAATCCGCGCAAGCCCCTGCCGGATGGCGCTTCTCTCCCGTTCTGCGAGGCACAGGTCCCGTGGGAGCCGAACGGCTATTACGTCTGCGAAGGCAGCCGCCCTGGCCTGCACCCGTGGCACGACGCAGGCGCATACTATCTGCAGGAGCCGAGTGCCATGGCCCCGGCGCGCCTGCTGGACGCGCAGCCCGGCGAGCGGGTACTCGACCTCTGCGCCGCGCCCGGCGGCAAGACAACGCAGCTGGCCGCCGCCATGCAGGGCAGCGGCCTGCTCGTGTGCAACGAGATCCATCCGCGCCGCGCGCAGGTGCTCGCCTCAAACATCGAGCGGCTTGGCATTCCGAACGCCCTTGTGCTCAGCGAGCATCCTGCAAAGCTGGCCCAGCGCTTCCCCGGCTATTTTGACCGCATCCTTGTCGACGCCCCCTGCTCCGGCGAGGGCATGTTCCGGAAGGAGGAGGCCGCCGTAACGGACTGGAGCGAGGCGACCGTGGCCATGTGCGCCGCGCGGCAGCAGGAGATCCTCGCCTCCGCAGCCGAAATGCTGGCCCCCGGCGGACGGCTCGTCTATTCCACCTGCACGTTCTCGCCCGAGGAAAACGAAGGCGTCATCTCCGCCTTTCTGCACGCGCATCCGGCGTTTTCCGTCGAGCCGGTCGAGGCTCCCTGGTTCTCTCCGGCGCGGCCGGACTGGATCGACGATCCCGCGCCCGGTCTGGAGCATGCCTTCCGCCTCTGGCCGCACCGTCTGCGCGGCGAGGGCCACTTTGCCGCCGTCCTGCGCAGCCATGCGGACGGCACACGGCAGGATGTTCCCACGGAACGCCCCGCTCAGCTCCCGGCAGCCGCCGCAGACTTCCTGCGCAGCTGCACGCAGCCCATGCCGGACGGTGTGCCCGTCTGCTTCGGCTCCGTGTGCTATCTGGCCCCGGCGGAGACGCCCGCTCTTTCCGGCCTGCGCGTGCTGCGCGCCGGTCTGGAGCTTGGTGAACTGCGCCGTGACCGCTTCTCCCCCGCCCACGCGCTGGCGCTCTGGCTGCACACCTACCCGCAGACGGCGGATTTCCCGGCCGACGGCCCGGAGATCGCCGCCTATCTGCGCGGCGAGACGCTGCACGGCACGCAGCGCGGCTGGACGCTGCTGACGGCCGGCGGGCTTTCACTCGGCTGGGTACGCGGCGCGGACGGCATTCTAAAGAATCAGTATCCAAAGGGCCTGCGCCGTCTGCGCTAACGGCTTCATTGGCGTTTTCTCCGCCCTATTTCCGGTTTTCTCTTTACAGAATGTTCAAACTATGCTATACTAGACCGTCGAAAGAACTTTCCAGCTGAACGTCTCGGCGGGAAGGATCCTCTGCCTGAAATTGGCGCTGTTGTTTTGCGACATATTGCATATACTCCGATTGTGAGAGGGTATGACATGAATAAATACATTATCCAGGGCGGCCATCCGCTGTCCGGCGTCGTAACCGTCAGCGGCGCAAAAAACGCCGCCGTGGCGATTCTTCCGGCAGCACTGCTCATAAACGGCACCTGCCGCATCGAAAATGTGCCGGATATCTCCGATGTCCGGCTCCTGTTGGAGATTCTGGACAGCATGGGCGCAAAGATCCGTCGCCTGAGTCCGAACACGCTGGAGCTCTGCTGCACAAATGTGCGCGATTCTGAGGCCTCCGACGCGCTGGTGCGCCGCATCCGTGCCTCCTATTATTTCATCGGCGCGCAGCTCGGCCGCTTCGGCCATGCCCGCGTGGCGCTGCCCGGCGGCTGCAACTTCGGCGCGCGCCCCATCGACCAGCACATCAAGGGCTTCGAGGCCATCGGTGCCGCCGTTGACCTGAAGGACGGCTTTGTCTGCGCCGCCGCCCCGGCGGACGGCCTGACGGGCGGCCGTGTCAATCTCGACGTCGTCTCCGTCGGCGCGACCATGAACATCATGATCGGCGCGGTTCTGGCGAACGGCACAACCGTTATCGAAAATGCCGCAAAGGAACCGCACATCGTCGATCTGGCGAACTTCCTGAACGCCATGGGCGCGAAGGTCTCCGGCGCGGGTACCGACGTCATCAAAATTCGCGGCGTCCGCAGCCTGCACGGCGGCAGCTACTCCATCATTCCGGACCAAATCGAGACGGGCACCTATATGGCGGCCGTCGCGGCCACGGGCGGCGACGTGCTCATCCAGAACGTCATCCCCAAACATATGGACTGCATCTCCGCCAAACTGCGTGAGATGGGCGTGAAGATCGCCGAGTATGACGACGCCATACGCGTGCAGCGCACGGGCGTCATGCGCCGGGCCAATGTCAAGACGATGCCGTATCCCGGCTTCCCGACGGACATGCAGCCGCAGATCGCCGTGTGCATGTCTCTGGCCTCCGGCGTGAGCGTCATTACGGAGAGCATCTATGACACGCGCTTCGGCTATTGCGCCGAGCTCAACCGCATGGGCGCGTCCATCAAGGTCGACACGAAGGTCGCCATCATCACGGGCGTGGAAAAGCTGCACGGCTGCACCGTGCGCGCCTGCGACCTGCGCGCGGGCGCTGCCATGGTCATCGCCGGACTTGCCGCCGACCGCACGACAACGATCGAGGACATTGAATACATTGAGCGCGGCTACGAAAACCTCATCGGCAAGCTCACCGCGATCGGCGCGGAGATCCGCCGTGTCAGCGTTCCGGATGGAACGGCCGTCCCCGCAGCAGTCTGAAGCGTATTCCAGCGTATTTTCTGCTCCGCCGCGGCATTTCCCGCGGCGGAGCATTTTTATGATTTGAAAAGGACCTCTCAGCGATACCTATGGATAAATTCGTATTTCTTCTCGAACTCATCGGCACGGTGGCCTTTGCGGCCCCCGGCGCGCTGACCGCCATGCGCCGCCATATGGACCTGCTCGGTGTCATCGTGCTCGGCGTCATCACCTCCGTCGGCGGCGGCATCCTGCGCGACGTCATCCTCGGCATCACGCCTCCCCTCGCCTTCCGCGACCCGACATGCACGCTCGTGGCCGACGGCGTGTCGCTTTTGCTGTGCATCCCGTGGATCCGCCACAGCCTCATGCATAACCACCGTCTGTTCGACGTTTCCCTGCTGCTCATGGACTCCGTCGGCCTCGGTGTATTCACCGTCATGGGCATCTGGAACGCTATGGACTTCTCGCCGGACCGCAGCACCTATCTTCTTGTGTTCGTCGGCCTGCTGACCGGCGTCGGCGGCGGTGTCATGCGCGATGTACTGGCCGGGAACATGCCCTATATTCTCGTCAAGCACGTTTACGCCTGCGCCTCGCTCGCGGGTGCAGTGCTCTGCGCCGTGCTGTGGCGGCATGTGCCGCAGTATGTGGCCATGCTGGCCGGTATGGCGGCCGTCCTGCTCATCCGCCTGCTCTCAGCGCATTTCCGCTGGAATCTGCCGCGCGTGAAGGACGAAACACTCTGAAAGACTTTGCCGGAACGGTATTTCTGCCGCTCCGGCATTTTTTTGTCCGGAAAACAGGGCAAAAATCCGGGATTTCCCGAAAAAAAGGATTGACCCCCGACGTTTCGTATGATAGAATAACTCTACCTGTGAAAAAGGGCTTTTTTGTTATGCCCTTTTTGCCTGCGGACGGCGCCCGCGTAGTTTCGGCGTCCCCTAAATTTTTCTAGCCGCAGGTCATGCAGGGAGGCAAAATTTAAGGAGGTGCCGAACAATGCGAGTCAAGATCACGCTCAGATGCAACGAATGCAAGCAGAGAAACTACAACACGATGAAAAACAAGAAGAACGACCCCGACCGTCTTGAAATGAAGAAGTATTGCAGGTTCTGCAGAAAGCACACGGTTCATACCGAGACGAAGTAAGGGAAAGGGTGAAAGCAATGGCAGAAGTCAACAAGAAGCCGAATATCTTTGTCCGCATGGGCACAGGCCTTTCCCGCTGGTTCCGCGAAATGAAGAGCGAGCTGAAGAAGGTCGTCTGGCCCTCCGGCAAGCAGCTGGTGAACAACACCGTCGTCGTTCTCGTCGCCGTTCTGATCGTCGGTATCATCGTCTGCCTGTTCGATCTCGGCGCAGGCGAGCTGATCGGCCTGCTGCGCAAGCTGTTCTAAGTCAGGACAAGCGGTATGGCAGAAACAGCAAAATGGTATGTTGTGCATACCTATTCCGGTTATGAAAATACCGTTATGGCGACCATTGAAAAAACGGTCGAGACCCGTCAGCTGCAGGACATCATCCAGCAGGTCTCCATCCCCATGGAAACCGTGACCGAAGTCACGGAAAAGGGTCCGAAGACCTATGACCGCAAGGTCTTCCCCGGCTATGTGCTGGTGAAGATGGTCATGACGGACGACGCCTGGTATATCATCAAGAACGTCCGCGGCGTCACCGGGTTTGTCACATCCGGCAGCACCAAGCCCACCCCCCTGACGGAGGATGAGGTCATTCAGCTCGGCGTCGAAAAGCGCGAGATCGTCGTTGGCTACAAGGTCGGCGACACGGTCCGCATCATGGACGGCCCGCTGACGAGCTTCAGCGGCATCGTCGAGGAGCTGGACGTCGAAAAGAACCGGGTGCGCGTCACCGTTTCCATGTTCGGCCGCGAAACGCCGGTCGATCTGGAGCTCGATCAGGTGGAGCTCTCCACCGACTGATCCGGGCAAAACGTGGGAGGGGTTCTCCCCGCCAGAAATACGCGTCAGCGTATTACCACATTCTATTTGGAGGTGCTTATCATGGCACAGAAAGTTACTGGTTATATCAAACTTCAGATTCCGGCCGCCAAGGCGACCGCTTCGCCCCCTGTCGGCCCGGCTCTCGGCCAGCATGGCGTCAATATCGCACAGTTTATCCGCGAGTTCAACGACCGTACCAAGGATCAGGCCGGTTTTAAGATCCCCGTCGTGATCACGGTCTATGCGGACCGCAGCTTCTCCTTCGTCACCAAGACGCCTCCGACCCCGACCCTCATTCTGAAGGCCATCGGTCAGGAAAAGGGCTCCGGCGTTCCCAACAAGAACAAGGTCGGAACCATCACCAAGGCGCAGGTGCGCGAGATCGCAGAGCGCAAAATGCCCGACCTCACCGCCGCCACCATCGAGGCCGCGATGAGCCAGGTTGCAGGCACCTGCCGCAGCATGGGCATCGTCGTTGTCGACTGATCGCTGAGTCTGCCGAGGTCGCCTGACCTCATCTATGTGGGAGGATTATTCCGCATCACCACTTTAAGGAGGATATAACATTGTTTAGAGGTAAGAAATATAAGGACAGCGCGAAGCAGATCGACCGCTCCGTGCAGTATGAAGTCTCCGACGCCCTTGCGCTCGTCGTGAAGACCGCCCCCGCCAAGTTCGACGAGACCGTCGAGATCCACATCAAGCTCGGCGTCGACTCCCGCCACGCTGACCAGCAGGTCCGCGGCGCCATCGTCCTGCCCAACGGCACCGGCAAGACCCGCAAGGTCCTTGTCTTCGCCAAGGACGCCAAGGTCGACGAGGCCAAGGCAGCCGGCGCTGACTATGTCGGCGGCATGGAGCTCGTGGAGAAGATCACGAAGGAAAACTGGTTCGACTTCGACGTCGTCGTCGCTTCCCCGGATATGATGGGTATCGTCGGCCGTCTTGGTAAGGTCCTCGGCCCGAAGGGCCTCATGCCCTCCCCGAAGGCCGGCACCGTCACCCCGAACGTCGCCGCTGCCGTCAAGGAGATCAAAGCCGGTAAGATCGAGTATCGTCTCGACAAGACCAACATCATCCACTGCCCGATCGGCAAGGTCTCCTTCGGCGCTGAGAAGCTGACCGAGAACCTGAACACGCTGCTTGGCGCCGTCGTCAAGGCGAAGCCGGCCGCAGCAAAGGGCCAGTATATCCGCTCCTGCGTCGTTGCCTCCACCATGGGCCCCGGCGTGAAGGTCAATACTGCCAAGTTCTAATGCGTTTGATCATGGAGCAGCAAAGCGTTTGTCTGCTCCATGAATTTCCCCAAAAATCAGAAAATTGCTTGACAAATCCGGCATTTTCTGATAGAATATTTTCCGTTGCCAGAGACAGCAGGAGGCTTATGCCGTAACGATCCCCATCCTGCCGAGGTTACACGAAATACATGTGATTTCTGTGTCCTCATGTCTTTTGGCATGAGGACATTTTTTCGGAGGTGACACACATTGCCCAATTCCAAGGTACTTGAAAGCAAGAAGGCAATCGTCGATGCACTGGCTACGAAGCTGCAGGGTTCCACCGCTGCCGTGTTCGTGGACTACAAGGGCATCACTGTCGCACAGGATACCGAGCTTCGCAACAAGTTCCGTGAAGCCGGCGTGGAATACACCGTTGTTAAGAACACTCTGACTCGTTTCGCTGCCAACAAGGCCGGCTATAACCAGTTCGATGAGATGCTCAACGGCACCACTTCCCTCGCCACCACCACGGGTGATCCCATTGCTCCGGCTCGTATCGTCTGCGAGTTTGCCAAGAAGAACAAGAACGTTCTGAAAATCAAGGGCGGCTTCGTTGAAGGCTCCGTCCTGTCTGTCGAGCAGCTTCAGGGCTTCGGCGAGCTTCCCAGCAAGGACGCTCTCATCGCCCAGGTTCTCGGCACCTTCCTGGCTCCGATCTCCGCTCTGGCATTCTGCCTCGACCAGATCCGCCAGCAGAAGGAAGGCCCCGCTCCCGCGGAAGAAGCTCCCGCAGAAGCCTGATCCATCATTCATCTATTACACTAATTAGGAGGATTTTATAATGTCTGAGAAAATCGCTGCCCTGATCGAAGAAGTTAAGGGTCTGTCCGTCCTCGAGCTGTCCGAGCTTGTCCATGCTCTCGAAGAGACCTTCGGTGTCTCCGCTGCCGCTGCCGCTGTTGCTGCTCCCGCTGCCGGTGCTGCTGAGGCCGCTGAAGAGAAGACCGAGTTCGACGTCGTCCTGAAGGAATGCGGCGCGAACAAGATCGCTGTCATCAAGGTCGTCCGTGCTCTGACCGGCCTGGGCCTGAAGGAAGCCAAGGAGATCGTCGACAACTGCCCGAAGACCCTGAAGGAAGCTGTTTCCAAGGAAGATGCCGAGAAGATCGTCAACGACCTCAAGGAAGCCGGCGCTACCGCAGAGATCAAGTAAGATATCCCCTATCCTGCAATTTACGCCGCAGCACCGAAGTGCTGCGGCGTTTGCGTTTCCCATAAGCCTCGCAGAGTTCGCCGCCCGCAGGCGGCGAATCAATTGAGATCATTTTCTCCGGTGGCGTGTACGTCGGAGAAAATACCACTCAGTCCGTCAGTGTGCGAATCGTTCGGCTCCGGCGGACGATTCGTGCGCGCAGCGGACTGAAATTCCCTTATCAGAAAAGCCCTTTTGGCTTTTCTGATAGGCTCACGCCGCAGCACCGAAGTGCTGCGGCGTTTTGCGCGTTTGTTTTGATTCCTGCGTTTATTCCTCGATCTCTGTGCTGATGCGATCGTCCTTTCCGCCCTCCGGGCGGCCGCTCAGGAAGCGCCGCGTGGCAAACAGCGCCACGACGCCCGCAATGCCAACGGCCAGGGAAAGGGGCTCATGATGGTTCAGCACCACATAGCGCGACAGCGCCATGATGAGCAGCTCCAGCGTGTTGCCGACGGTCGGCCGCAGCAGCATTTTTACAAATTCCACCGCCACGACAAGCGACGTGATGCTGCTCAGGAACGAATCGAGAAAGCCCTCCGCCAGAAAAACGGACGGATCGCGCGCAAGCTCCCAGATCTCGATGCCCATCAGCGCAACGAGCACCAGCACAATGATGGCAGCCAGCACGATCTCGAGAATCTCCAGAAATCTATGGATCCCGTGAATGATCTTTTCTCCCAAAGTCTGCACTCCTTCTTCTGATTTTCCGTATTTAGTATACAGGAACCGGCCGGTCTCGTCAAGCAGGAACATTTTTTCGAAACTCTCTTGCACGCCCAGAGCGTATGTGATATACTCATTGTGTCTACACCGCTGCAGCAGTCATCCGATCTGCTGCAGCCCATTTTATGATGACTGGAGAAGATACCATGGAAACGAAAGCAGCCGGCAGCCTGACGCATGGCCGGCTCGGGAAGCAGATCCTTGCCTTCAGCCTGCCGCTGATGCTGTCGAATGTTCTGCAGGTCCTGTTCAATATGTCGGACATCGCCGTCGTAGGCCGTTTCTCCGGCCCGATCGCACTCGGCGCAGTCGGATCCACGGCGACGCTCGTTACCCTGTTTACGGGTTTTCTCATTGGCCTTGGCAGCGGTATCAATGCCCTTGTTGCGCGCTTTCTCGGCGCAGGCAGCCGCGAGGAGACGCAGCGCACCGTCCATACGGCCCTTGCCCTGAGCCTCATCTTCGGCGCGGTGCTCCTGCTGCTCGGCGAGCTGACGGCCGTTCCTCTGCTGAAGCTGCTCGGCACAAAGGAAGAGCTGATCGACGGCGCGACGATCTACCTGCGCATCTATTTCCTCGGCATGCCCGCCATGGCGCTCTATAACTTTGGCAATGCCGTTCTGAGCGCTGCGGGCGATACCCGCCGCCCCCTGCTTTATCTGCTCATCGCGGGCATTCTGAACGTCGCTCTGAATCTCTTCTTCGTCATCGTCTGCGGCATGAGCGCCGACGGCGTCGCACTAGCCAGTATCCTGACGCAGTACCTGTCGTCCGTCCTGATCCTCATTGCTCTCGTCCGGACGAAGGATGCCTACGGAGTCCGGCCGAAATGCATCCGCCTTCACCGCGACAAGCTCGCCCCCCTGCTGACACTGTGCTGCTCCGCGGGTCTGCAGAACGCCATCTTCGCCGTTGCCAACCTGTTCATTCAGGCAGGCGTCAACCGCTTCGACGCCCTGATGGTCGAAGGCAACTCCGCCGCCGCCAATGCGGACGGCCTCATCTACGACGTCATGGCTGCCTTCCACACAGCCTGTGCCAGCTTCATCGGGCAGAACTACGGCGCGGGCAACCGCGACCGCGTGCGCAGGACCTATTGGATCAGCCTCAGCTACTCGTTCGCAGCGGGCGCCGTGCTCGGCCTGAGCCTTGTGTTCTTCGGGCGCGGCTGCCTTTCCCTCTTTACGGACTCGGCTGAGGTCGCCGCCGCCGGTATGCACCGCCTGCGCGTCATGGGCTTCTCCTATGCCATCTCGGCC
>ENA-OWOV01000318-OWOV01000318.1-gut-metagenome-genome-assembly--contig:-NODE-318-length-17045-cov-4.914015_pt1 | contig 17045 bp, 14 predicted proteins | sample MGYA00248247_ERZ651799 | MGnify/ENA primary metagenome ERZ651799 (study PRJEB26908, sample SAMEA4031712) | gut metagenome | biome: gut; feature: normal infant; material: stool | place: China | collected 2015...
ACTCGGTAATAATTCAATGGCACTTGAAACTCTTGATAAAGTTAATTACAACGATCTTTCAAGTGACCAAAAAATTATATACGATAACATTAAAAATAATATAAATTAAAGAAAGGATAAATTTAAGATGTTAGACATTAAAGTATTAAGACAAGAACCTGAACGTATAAAGGAGGCTTTAAAAAAGCGTTTCAATCCGCTTGATATTGAGCCTGCTATAGAACTTGATAAGCAAAGACGTGCAATTCTTGCAGAAGTTGAACAGAAAAAAGCTAAACAAAACGAAATTACAAAGCAAATTCCTCAAATGAAGAAAAACGGTGAAAATACAGACCAAATTTTTGCCGAAATGAAGGAATTGAGTAATGATATTAAAGCTGACGATGAAAAGGTAAGGGATATTGACGAACAGCTAAGAAACTTTATGCTAAGGATTCCTAATATTCCTAATCCTGAAGTTCCGGTAGGTAAGGACGATACAGAAAACGTTGAACTTAGAAAGTTCTCTGAACCGAGAAAGTTTGATTTTGAACCAAAGGCTCACTGGGATATCGGTACAAACCTTGATATTCTTGATTTTGAACGCGGTACAAAAATTGCCGGTACTCGTTTCACAGTATATAAAGGTCTTGGTGCAAGACTTGAAAGAGCCGTTATTCAGTTCTTCCTTAATACTCACACAGAAGAATCGGGCTATACTGAAATCTTCCCGCCATATATGGTAAACAGAGCATCAATGACAGGTACAGGTCAGCTGCCTAAATTTGAAGAGGACGCATTTAAGGTTGTAAACAACGGCTTCTTCCTAATTCCTACGGCAGAAGTTCCTGTAACAAATCTTCACAGAGATGAAATTCTAAGCGGTGACCAACTTCCTATTAAATATACAGCTTACTCAGCATGTTTCAGAGCAGAGGCAGGCAGTGCAGGCCGTGACACAAGAGGTCTTATCAGACAGCACCAATTCAACAAAGTTGAACTTGTTAAGTTTGTAAAGCCTGAAACAAGCTATGACGAACTTGAAAAACTTACAAACGACGCTGAAAAGCTACTTCAAAAGCTTGGACTTGCTTACAGAGTTGTATGCTTGTCAACAGGTGACCTTGGTTTCTCGTCGGCTAAGACATATGATATTGAAGTATGGATGCCAAGCTACGGCAGATATGTTGAAATTTCTTCATGCTCAAACTTTGAAGATTATCAGGCAAGACGTGCTAACATCAAATATAAAGAAACACCAAAGGATAAGGCTCAATTTGTTCATACACTTAACGGCTCAGGTCTTGCAGTCGGCAGAACTGTTGCCGCAATTCTTGAAAATTATCAGAATGAGGACGGTACTGTAACAGTTCCTGAAGTTCTTGTTCCTTATATGGGTACAGATAAGATTTCTAAGTAATTTTGATTTTTGTAAATAGGCAAGCCATGGCTTGCCTATTATTGTATTTATCAACATTACAAAACAGTTGAAATTAATTTTTCCACGTTTGTGTTGATAACCTATATTGTGTTTGTAATATTTCTGTAACACAAGATATAGTTGTGGTATTATGTAAACTAATTTATGGTTAAATTTGACTTATCAACACCTTAATTTTACCACTTATCCACTTAAAAATGACTTAGACAAGCCATTTATTTTGAGTTATCCACGTTATCCACACAGTTATCCACACAGTGTGTAATTATTACCGTTTATAAAAAATCGCGTAAATATGCGATTTTTTAAGGTTTACATTTTAATATTATGCTATTGTTACAAATATTACACAAATACGAGGAAAAAGTGTGGATAACTGATGATAACTCACCACAAATTACGGTTTTAAGGCGTTTTTTGTTGTTTATAACACCTTGAAAGTTATCCACACTGTGTGTATAACTTGTAGGATAACCGTATAAACTAATTTATTTGAATCTCGGAGGTAATTATTTATGATTACACCACGTTTAAAATGTATAATAGACCATACAAAAGGGAATAGAATCGCTGATATTGGTACTGACCACGCATATATTCCTATTTATCTTGTTGAAAATTATTTAGCCGAATACGTTATTGCAGGCGATGTAAGACAAGGACCGGTTGATATTGCAAAGGCTAATGTTGAAAAGCATAAACTTTCTGATAAAATTGAAGTAAGGCTTGGCAGCGGTCTTTCAGTTATTGAAAAAGGTGAGGTTGACACCGTTATAATTGCCGGTATGGGCGGTCAGCTTATCAGTGAGATTTTAAGTGCAGATATAGAAAAGGCGAGAAAATGTAATCTTGTACTTCAACCGATGAATTCACAATATGAGCTTAGAAAGTATCTTATTTCAAACGGCTTTTCTATTACGGACGAAGATATTGCCATTGAGGGATTTAAGGTATATAATATAATGAATGTTATAAATAAACCTCAAAAGGAATTTGATAACGATATTGAATATCATTTACCGAAATATCTTGTAAATCATAAGTATTATAAAAATCTCTATGATAAAAAACATCGTGAATTTGTCAAGGTTATAACAGGTCTTGAAAATTCAAAAGACGTTGATGAGGATAAACTCAATAAATATAAATACTGGCTAAAGGAATTGAATAAATATGAAAGCTAAAGAAATAATTAAAATAATTGAGAATATATGTCCCGAAAGATTGGCGTATTCATGGGATAATGTCGGTCTTTTGTGTGGTGATGAAAATAAGGACGTAAAAAAGGTATTTGTAACGCTTGATACAAATATCAATACCGTTAAAGAGGCTATATCAAAAAATGCCGATATGATTGTTTCACATCACCCAATACTGCTTGGCGGTATAAAGAGAATTGATTATTCCACATCTGTGGGACAAATGCTTAAATTGCTTATTGAAAATAATATACCGCTTTTCGCCGCTCATACTAATATGGATACAGCTAAAGGCGGTATAAATGATAAACTTGCCGAAATGTTTGAACTTACAGATGTTAAAATACTTGACCAACATACCGATGATTCATCAGCAGGTTTGGGACGATACGGCAGACTTGAAAAAACGATTAAATTAGGTGATTTTGCAGAACATTGTAAAAAGATACTCGGCACACCTTTTTTGCGTGTTTCCGGCGATTTTGAAAATGATATTAATACAGTTGCGGTTGCATCGGGCAGCTGCAGTGAAATTATTCCGCTTGCATTTGAAAAGGGTGCGGACGTTATTATAACAGGTGATATGAAGTATCATAATATGATTGATATGACCGAACTTGGAATATGCGTCATTGACGCAGGTCATTATCCTACTGAAATATGTGTTATGGATATATTTGAAGATATTTTGAAGGATACTGATATTGAGATAATAAAATCAGAAAATAAGGATATTTTTAAACTTGTTTGACATAATTTAAAATATATTGTATAATATTTTAAGAGTAAGTCAGATAATCGCGCCGTTTACGGTGAGGAAAGTCCGGGCTTCACAGAGCAGGGTGCCGGCTAACGGCCGGTAAAGGTGACTTTAAGGATAGTGCAACAGAAAATAAATGCCTTAATTTATTAAGGTGATTGTGGAAATGTGCGGTAAGAGCGCACAGGGAAGATGGCAACTGAATTCCCGTGTAAACCCCACCTGAAGCAACTTTGGGAATGTTAAGCTTGCTCGGCGTGTTCCCTTGAAAGGCTTGAGCGTATAGGTAACTGTACGTCGAGATAGATGATTATCTAATACAGAACCCGGCTTATAGATTTGCTCATTTTAAGAAATGCCTTTTGGCATTTCTTTTTTTATTCCACCACTCCGTCACTTCGTGACACCTCTCCTCAAGGAGAGGCTTTTTATACGGCTCCAATTGAGGGGAGCTGTCAACGCAGTTGATTGTGGGGTGGCTTGTTCATATTTTCATATGACTGTAATTTTTTATCGTATCGTTTTCCACCACTCCGTCACTTCGTGACACCTCTCCTCAAGGAGAGGCTTTTGTACGGCTTCTATTGAGGGGAGCTGGCAACGCAGGATTTTATGCCTACTTATCCACGAAAAAAAGGGATTATCGTGGATAATCCCTTTTAATCATATCACCATACCGCCGTCAACGTTGACAACCTGACCTGTTATAAAATCCGCATTTTCGCTTGCAAGAAATCTTACCGTCTTTGCAATCTCCTCCGGTTTACCGAGTCGTTCAAGCGGTGTTTCTTCACAAAGGCAATCAAAATCTTCTTTTGTCAAATGGCTGTTCATTTCAGTTTCAATAACTCCGGGTGCAACACAATTTACGCATATACCCGACGGTCCCAACTCCTTTGCAAGTGCTTTTGTAAAGCCTATAACCGCCGCCTTTGCGGCACTGTAATGAACCTCACAGCTGCCTCCGGTAACACCCCACATTGACGAAATATTAATGATTTTACCGCTGTGTTTATAAATCATATCATCAACAAAAGCCTTTGTAACGAGATACATACTTTTCATATTCACATCAAACATTCTGTCCCAATCATTTTCAGTTATATCTGTAAACAATTTTTGTTGTGAAATACCTGCATTATTCACAATTACATCTATTTTACCGTAATTTGTGTGGATAAATTCAGCCATATCATTTACTTGTTTAGAGTCTGAAACATCTGCTTTTACCGTAACCACACCTGTTTCATTTTTTATCTTTTCCGCCTCGTCAATGCTTTTGTTATAATTTAAAAACACTCTGTAACCGTTATTTGAAAATTCATATACACAAGCCTTGCCGATTCCGCGGCTTCCGCCTGTTATCAAAACATTTTTCATAATCTGTCCTTCTTATTCTTCTTCCGGTTTCATTTTAGGTATAAACACCCTTGACGTCTTTTTCTCAACAATCTTATTTGCACGTTCAACAGCTTGTTCCATACAATATTCCTGACAGTCAAGTTTTTTCTTTCCGCGTCTGTCTTTTGTATAAACACCGTCATGCTGAATATGTGCACGCATTGTATCGCTAAGCTGTACATCAAGCACGTTTATAACTTCTTTTTTCAAATTTTCATCATCAATAGGGAACATTATTTCAACACGTCTGTTAAGATTTCTCTGCATCCAATCGGCACTTGCACAGAACACATTTTCTTGACCGTCATTATAAAAATAATATATTCTTGTATGTTCAAGATATCTGCCGATAATAGAACGAACCGTAATATTTTCCGACAAATCCTTTACACCTGCTCTCAAGGCACAAATTCCGCGCACAATCAAATCAATCTTAACACCGCTGCAGCTTGCTTTATATAAAAGTTCAATAATTTTAGGGTCAACAAGCGAATTAACCTTTGCAACTATTCTTGCTTTACGTCCTTCTTTTGCGTGTTTAATTTCACGTTCAATCATTTCTTCCGTCTTTTTTCTTAGCCATAGAGGTGCAAGAATAAGTTTGTTCCAGTGTGACGGCTCTGAAAAGCCCGAAATCATATTAAAGAATGCACCGGCGTCATCACCGATTGGCTTTGAACAAGTCAAAAGTCCCATATCGGTATAGAAATTAGCGGTTATATCGTTATAGTTACCCGTTCCGAGATGAACATATCTTCTGATACCGTCCTCCTCACGTCTTACTATTTCGGTAATCTTTGAATGTGTTTTAAGTCCTAAAAGTCCGTATATAACGTGACAACCGGCTTTTTCAAGTTTTCTCGCCCAAATAATATTATTTTCTTCATCAAATCTTGCCTTTAATTCAACAAGTACGCTCACTTGCTTACCGTTTTCCGCCGCACGCGAAAGTGCCTCTATAATAGGCGAATTACCGCTTACTCTGTACAATGTCTGTTTAATTGCAAGTACATTTTCATCAACTGCAGCCTGTTTTATCAAATCAACTATTGTTGAAAAACTGTCATACGGGTGATGAAGAAGTATATCGCCCTCACGGATTTTTTCAAATAAATCAACATTTTTAAGTTCAGGTCTTACCTGTGATTTAAACGGCTTATATTTATACTTGTCAAATCCGTCCTCCGAATACAGCTTATTCAAGAAAGTAAAATCGATAGGTCCGTTGATTTTATAAATATCATCATTCTTAACTTTCAATTCTTTCTTTAAAATTGAAAGCAATTCGCTTTTAACCTTACTGTCCACTTCAAGACGGATTACACCGCTTCTTTCACGTTCCTTAAGGCTCTTTTCAATTTCAATAAGCAAATCTTCACTGTCGTCCTCATCAATAGGAATATCCGCGTCACGCATAACTCTGTATGAGTATGAGCAAAGCACGTCATAACCCATAAACAGCATAGGCAAAAACTCCTGTACTATTTCTTCAAGCAGAATAAATTGTTTTTTACTGTTTTCAGACGGAAGTTTTACTATACGTTTAAATACTGACGGTATCTGTACCGTTGCAAAAGCCTGTTCCTTGTTTTCCTTTTTGATAAGTGCACAAATGTTAAGCACCTTATTTTGAATAAGCGGAAACGGTCTTGACGAATCAACCGCCATAGGCGTCAAAACAGGGTATATTTCATTTTTGAAATACTTTTTAATAAATTTCTTTTGTTCTTCAGAAAGCTGATTTCTGTTTAAGATTGATATGTTTTCAACAGCCAGCTGCGGCAGAAGTAATTTTTCATATGTACTATACTGCATATCAACCATATTATGAGTTTTTTCAGATATTTTTTCAAGCTGTTCGTGAGGTGTAAGTCCGGACGCGTCTTTTTTCTTATAGTCGGAAATCTCCATATTTTTAAGTGACGCAACACGTACCATGAAAAATTCATCAAGATTTGAACTTGTTATGGCAAGAAATTTAAGTCTTTCAAACAACGGATTTTCTTTATCCCTTGCTTCATGCAATACACGCAAATTAAAATCAAGCCAAGAAAGTTCTCTGTTTATATAGTTTTCACTTTTATTATAGTCCTGCATAATCATTTCAATCCTTTCTTCACAAGTACGGCTTTGATACCGAACACTTCTTCAAAAAATTCCTGTGCTATGTTAAATTCACGTTCTTCAAGACTTATATCACTGTCCGTATAAGCGGTTATCGTAAGTATTCCGTTTCTTATTGATGTTTTGATTTCGTCTATTTTTTGATTGTATTCAACATCAAGTGACTTGGCAAGTGAAAGTATTGCCGCAAGTTTTGAAATAAGCAATCTTCTGTTCTTTGAATATACGTTATATTCATTAAAATCAAAAATACCGTTTTGGAACAGCACCGCACCCGATATTACTTCGTGTTCCTTTTGTGACAAGCCTATAATAGGATTTGATTTTACAATGTCGTATGAGTATTTGCTGTAATCGTTTATATTTATATAGTAACCCGTATCCGCAAATATTGACGCAACTTTAAGCAATACCGCGTGACGCTTTGAAAGTCCGAACTTTTTAGAAAGCGTTGCCATTATATTTACTCCGAACTCCATAATTTTAGTATAATGGCGGTGGCTTACATCATATTTGCCTGCATAATATTTTGCACTTGATATAATATCATCTGTAAATATATGCTTTGTATGCGTATAAGCATTTTTTTCGACATATTCGACAAGTATTCCGTCAACAAGCGATATTTCAGGTGCAATGATTATCTGATTTTTGTCTTTTGACATAAACATCTTATAGAAAAGAATTGACGGCATCATCAGCTTTGCAATATCATAAGGTACTTCGTACTTGTCCTCCACATATTGTGGTCCGTATTCAGATATAATCTTGTATACATCATCTATGTTTTCTTCTGTTATACTGTCCGAACTTATACCGCAGATTTTCTTGATATATCTGACTTGATTACCCATTATTACGAAATACTTGTAGTTTGGATTTTTGTAAAATACCTTTTTATAGTTATTGATACCAGCCTTAATAAAATCCTCAAGCACACTTGAAAAAGAGGTTGTACTGTTTTTTACCGTTGAAAGATTTTCAAGTACACGAAGTGAACCCATAGGCAGGTTTTGAGAAAATTGCAGTTTAGACTGCTCATAATGCGATACCTGCACACTTCCCGATGCAACATCAACCAAAACAGCACCTGCCTCGATAATATCGTCAAAATAGCTGTTGTTAAGTGCAAATGCCTTGTTATGTAAAAATCTTTCCTCTTCATTTGATATAATAGTGACCTTTATCCCCGTTCTTATATTAATCTGGTCAATTATATACTCACTGTTTGACGCCTCTCTTACGGCAGTAGTTGCATAACAGACGTATTCGTCAACTCCGTAGCTTTTCATTATCCTTAAATATTCTTCAAAGCAGTTACATATCTTGTCCACAAGGTTATAGCTTATTTTTCCGACTGCATACGATTCTTTGCCTATTGACAAATCATATTTGACGGTATCAAGCACTGAAATGCCGTTTTTCTTTGAAACTTCCGCTATCTTCATTGTTATTTCCGTAGACCCCAAGTCTATTGCCGCAAAAACTTTATATCTCGGCACATTTCATCATTCCTTCCTATAGTTTTGTATTAATTTTATTATACATAAAACTTAAAAAAATCTCAATATTTTTCTTGATTAATTTACTTAAATTTGATATTATAGAGTGTAGACTTAAATATAATGGCGATATGTTTGATTTTAATACAATTTGTTAACAATAATGAAAAAAAGGAGGAAAATAATAGATATGGATATGTTAGAGATTTGGAATCAGGTTCTTGAAAATCTTGAAGGCAATGTATCTCCTGTCGGATTTAATATACATATAAAAACAGCAGTTCCCGTATGTTTTGAAAACTCGACTTTTACTATTTCCGTAGCTACTTCTATTAATAAAAATCTTGTAGAATACCGTTACAAAAAATACATCGAATCATCACTTGAAAAAGTTACGGGTGCTAAAATTTCACTTGCTGTTTTGGTCGGTGACGCAAACGAGTTAAAGCAAGAAATCGAATCAAAACAAAACTCGGAATACGACAACAGTGAAATAATAAGCAGTGACGGTTTAAATTCAAAGTATACATTTGAAAATTTTGTACAGGGTTCTTCAAATTTATATGCGTATACCGCCGCAGAGCAAGTTGCCAATCATCCGGGTGAAAGCAATAATCCTCTTTTTATTTACGGTAACAGCGGACTTGGAAAAACACACTTAATGCAGGCAATCGGTAATAAGATTAAAGCTAATAATCCAAATGCAAAGATAATTTATGTTTCAAGTGAAAATTTTATGAATGAATTTATCACATCAATCAGAGAAAAAACAGGCGATAAATTCAGAAGTAAATACAGAGCCGCCGACGCACTTTTAGTTGACGACGTTCAATTTTTGAAAAATAAAGAGGCTACACAGGACGAATTTTTCCATACCTTTAATGAACTCTTTAATTCAAAGAAACAAATTGTTTTGACAAGTGACCGACTTCCGAATGAACTGAAAACTCTTGAGGACCGTTTAAGAACAAGATTCGGACAAGGTCTTACCATTGATGTATCTGTACCTAACTTTGAAACAAGAGTTGCAATTCTTCAGCAGAAGGCTTTGGAACATAATAAAGAAATTGACGAAGACGCATTATTATATGTAGCGGAGCATATTCGTTCAAGTGTCCGTGAACTTGAAGGTGCACTTCTTAAAATCATATCAATGTCGGAATTTAAAAAATGTAAAATAACAAAAGATTTTGCGGAAGAAGTTCTGAAAAAATTAATTCCGAAGAGCGAAACAGTAACTCCTCAGAATATTATAAAAAAAGTTTCTACTTATTATAACATTTCAGAGTCGGATATTACCGGTAAAGTTAAGACAAAAGAAATAGTAGTTCCAAGACAAATTTCAATGTATCTTTGCCGAAAGATTTTAAATATGAACGATACAAACATAGGTAAAGAGTTCGGAAAAGACCGAACAACAGTAGGACATAACATTGAAAAAATAGAGGAAAGCATCGATACTAACAGTACGATTAAATCAGATGTAAATTACATATTAAAAGACCTAAATTATAATGAGGGATAAATGTAGGGATAAGTTGTTGATAACGTGTGGATTTCTGAATAAGGAAATTTCAGTAAAAAATAAGATTTGGATTATCCAAAGTTATCCACCGACAATACATACGGTATGTGTTGATAAAATATGGCTTGTCTATGCACTCTGAAATGACTTTTCCATCAATCCACGCTCTCTACTACTACTACTATTATATTATATATTATTTATATATAAATATATATGCAAAACGAAATTGCAGTGATATGTTGATAAATTTATACACAAGGAGATAATTAAAATGAAATTAGTATGCAGTAAACCACAACTTGTTGATATAATAAATACTGTTCAAAGAGCTATTGCTCCAAAGACATCTTTACCTATACTTGAATGTATTAAGATTGATGCTAACGGTGACGGTAATGTTGTGTTTACAGGTAACAATATTGATATATGTATAGAATATAATACCGAATGTACAGTTACAGAGGGCGGTACTATTGCACTTGCTTCAAAAATGTTCGGTGAAATTGTAAGAAGACTTCCTGACGGTGATGTTACTATAAGTGTTAATCCGTCTAACTATGTTACTAAAATAAAGAGCGGTTCAAGTGAATTTAATATTCAGGGTATTGCTCCGGATGAATTTCCCGATGCACCTATACTTGAAGAAAAGTTCAGATTTTCAATTACACAGGACGTACTTAAAAAGCTTATAAGAAAGACAATAGCGTTTGTTTCTCAAAATGAGGGTAAAAAGCCTGTTTTGACCGGTGCATTGTTTGAGATTAAAAACAATTATCTTAACGTTGTTGCGTCAGACGGTCACAGACTTGCTGTTGTTAAAGAAGAAATAAATGATAATGTTGAAAACAATAAACTTGTTGTTCCGGGGATGACACTCCGCGAACTTTTGAAAATTCTTAAAGATGATGAAGAAAATGTTGATATTATAGTATCGGACAGAACTGTTTTGTTTGATTTTGGATATTATCAGGTTTATTCGAGATTGCTTGACGGCGAATTTTTGAAGTATGACGCGATTATATCGGTGGTAAATACGTTAAACGTAGTTGTTGAAAAGAGCCTTATTACAGACAGCTTGGAAAGAGCGTTGCTTTTGATTAACGATGATATATCGGCAAAATCTGAAAATAAAGTTCCTGTACGTTTTAATATCGGCTATGATAAGATTGACGTTTCTTGTATAACAGGTAAGGGACAGGTTAATGACACAGTACCTGTTGAGCTTGACGGCGATAACCTTTTGATTGGGTTTAACTGTAGATTTTTGCTTGACGCATTGAGTGCTTGTGACGAAGAAAAGGTTAAGATGGAATTTTCTGCTCCGACAAGCGGTTGCTTTATAAAGAGCGTAGAGGGTGACGATTCTTATATTTATATGATTCTTCCTGTAAGACTTTATAACTAAGAGGTGCTTTATGAAGATTAAGACAGTCAATAATTATTATACAGATGAAAATACTTATATAGTTTATGACGAAAATACAAAGAACGGTCTTGTGATTGATCCGGGATATAAATGTGACGGAATATTGAAAGCGGCTCAGGACGACGGAGTTAATATAAAATATGTGCTTATAACTCATTGTCATTATGACCATATTTCAGATATTGAACAGCTTCGTGAAAAAACAGGCGCTAAACTAGTTTCGGGTGATAAGGCGAGCATAAATATAACAGACCCGGACATTAATTTGTCGTATTCGGGACTTGGTTATGAATTGTCGGCTAAAAAGTCTGATATTGTTTTGAAAGATAATGAAAAACTTAATATTGATGGACTTAATATCAAATGTATCTATACGCCAGGTCATACAAATTGCGGCGTATGTTATTTGATAAATAATGAAAAATTGTTTACGGGCGATACATTGTTTTTAAGAAGTGTCGGCAGAAGTGATTTGCCGACAGGTGACGGAGATACTCTTGTAAAATCAATAAAGACAAGAATATATACGCTTGATGATGATACAGAAGTTTTTCCGGGACACGGCGGACAGAGTTCTGTTGGGTATGAGAAAAAGTATAATATGTATATAAAGGGCTAAAAAATGTTAATTATTCAAAACGGTTATGAATGTGATTACGAAATGAAGCTTTTTTATAAGCTTTATTTTGATATGAACGAAGATATATATGTGTATTCAAACTTTGAATATAAGGATAAAGTTATAAACGTGTATACGGAGATAATCTATAACGGCGATACATATTTTGACGATTTCTATTATGATTTTGATACTGAAAATCAAAAGGCACAGTTTATAAAAAAGATATTTACCGCGTCATGTACAAAGTCGTTTTGTCACGCGGCGGAAAAAATTAAGCATATAAATCTTCCTTGGGGAGTAATGTGCGGTATTCGTCCGGCTAAAATTGTCCGTGAACTTATGGAAGAAGGACACAGTGACAGTGAAGTTGTTGAAATATTAAAGAAAATTTATGAAGTGTCCGATGAAAAGATTGACCTTGCATATAAGGTTGCAAAGAATGAAAAGATTTTGCTTGACGAAATCGGAGAAAATTCAGTAAGTATATATATAGGCATACCGTTTTGTCCGACAAGATGTTTGTATTGTTCATTTGTTTCAACAGATATACGTGTAAGCGGAAAATATATGGACCCGTTTGTGGATAAATTGCTTTTGGAGATTGATAAAACTGCGGAAGTAATTGATAAAATGGGTGCATATGTTGAAAATATATATATCGGCGGCGGAACACCGACAACTCTTGAACCGCACCACTTAAAAGCAATATTTGACAGATTGAAAGCAAATTTTGATTTTTCAAAAATAAAGGAATTTACTCTTGAGGCAGGCAGACCGGATACAATAACAAAGGATAAATTGTATGAGGCAAAACAGGGCGGTGTAAACAGAATAAGCATTAATCCGCAGACTATGAACGAACAGACTTTGAAAAGAGTCGGCAGAAAGCATACTCCGGATATGGTGCGAAAATGCTTTGAAATGGCGAGAAAAATGGGCTTTGACAATATTAATATGGACCTTATAGCCGGTTTACCGGAAGAAACCGTTGATATGTTTAAGTACAGTCTTGATGAAGTAATTAAACTTGATCCTGAAAATATAACCGTTCATTCAATGTGCGTAAAAAGAGCGGCTTCACTCAGATTTTCAGATGCGGAGCTTGCAAAAGCAAATGATATGAACGAAATGCTTTCGTATACTCAAAAACATATGGAGAAAACAGGAAGAAAGCCTTATTATATGTATCGTCAAAAAAATATTTCGGGTAATCTTGAAAATGTCGGTTATGCAAAAGACGGCTGTATGAGTACATATAACATAAACATTATGGAGGAAAAACAGACTATTATTGCACTTGGCGGCGGCGGTTCTACCAAAATTGTTATGGACGACAGAATTGAGAGAGTGTTTAATTTTAAAGACCCTCTTGAATATATAAGACGTTTTGATGAAATATTGAAGAAAAAAGACGAAATACTTGATATATTGGCAGGTGAAAAAAATGGCTGACGAACAAACTTTAAACCATATAATGAATGAGTACGAAGAACTTCGTATCAGTGCGGCTAATGAAAGAAAAAAACGTATTGAAGAAGTTAATAAAAAAATTCCGCGAGTGGCTGAAATTGACAGAGAGATTTTTCAATGCGGTATGGAGAATACTAAAAGAATATTTAAAAATCCCGATAAGGCTGATGAATATAACAGGGATTTTAAAGAAAATCTAAGAAAACTCGAAAATGAAAAGAGTAATCTGCTGAAAGTAAACGGAATTTCTGCCGATTATAATAAATATAAATATAAGTGTGAAAATTGCAGTGATACAGGTTATGATAAGAACGGTAAAAAATGTCAATGTTTCAAACAGAAACTTATAAATGCTGCATATTCAGTGTCAAATATAGAGGAAACAATAAAAACACAAAATTTTGATACATTTTCGTTTGATTATTATTCAAAAGATATCGGTGAAAACGGTGTTTCGGTGTATGATAATATGACGAAGATATATAATAACTGTAAACGTTTCTGCGATAATTTTGATAATGAAACCAAAGGCCTTGTTTTTTACGGCTCGACAGGTTTGGGAAAAACATTTTTATCAAGTGCCATTGCAAAAGAACTTATGGATAAGGGCAAAATGGTTATCTACATAAGAGCGACAAAACTGTTTTCAATAAATGAAGATTATAAGTTCGGCAGAAATACCGACAGGTCTGTTATTGACAATATATATAAGGCTGATTTGCTTATAATTGACGATTTGGGTACAGAGCCATTCAATAAAAATAATCTTGCGTTTTTATTTGACGTTATTAACGAACGTACAGCAAATAATAAAAAGATTATTATTAATACTAATTTGCAAATAAGCGAAATTACAAAAATGTACAGTATGCGTTTTACTTCAAGATTGTATGAATATTTTATGATGTACAAGTTTTACGGGGAAGATATACGCATACAAAAATTAAGAAGAAGTTAAAGGGACTGCTATGCAGTCCCTTTAATGATTATTTGCCGTTGTTGTTTGCGTCATTACCGCCTACGGTGTCACTTACACCCTCAGCAACATCAGCTGCTGCGTCACCGACACCTTCGACAACGTCGCCTGCTGCATCACCAACGTCTTTAACTGCGTCGCCTGCCGCATTACCTGCGTTATCTACATCGTTTGAAACATTGTTATTGTCATTTTTATTTTCGTTATTTGTATTTACCGTTGATTCCGGTGACGGTGAAGTATTGTCATTTGTATTATTCATACCGCATGATGTAAGCATTGCGGCAGCCATAAATGACAATAAAATTAATTTTATACCTTTCATTTTTATGCCTCCATTATTTATTAATATAGCCTTAGTATTGTCATTATTTTTGATTTTATAAGTTTATTAATAAAAAATTCATATTTTTTTGGGAACAAAAGTGATGTTACTTACGTCTAATAAATTGCAAACAGATAAATGCAAATAATAAAAAAAAGGAGATTATAAAAATGAAAAAAAATCTAATCGCAATAATTGCACTAACAGCAGCACTTGCTGCAAGTACATCTGCTTTTGCAGACACAGTACAAATTTCAGAAGAAGAACTTAATAAGCCTGTTTCGACATATGCACCGGATGCTATGCCGACACCGGAAATTCAAGGCGACATTATGCTTTTGAACGGTGAAGAAACAGACGCAGCAGCACCTGTTGAAACTGCAAGCTATATTTCTGTAGACGTAACGGTTGTAAAAACAGACAGCGACGTTGACGGAATTATCAAAACAACAACAGACGTTAATAACAAGGACGATCAAAACAATACTGTAAATCTAAAGATTACAGATGATACACTTGTATATGACAATTTGGGTAACAAAAAAGCTCTAAGTGATTTGACTGATGGTTCAAAAATCACTGTATTTACAGGCTCATATGAACCGACTCCGCTTATTCTTCCTGTTCAGTACACAGCAAATATAATTATCATCAACGGTGACAAAGAAGGTAATGTAAATGCAGATACATACCTTGCTGATGAAGAAGGCTATACAAATGCCGCAAATACTTTGAACATTGCAACAGCTGACGATACAAAGATTGTTGATAAGAACGAAAAAGAATATAAGGGTGATTTGGATAAGAATGACCTTATCGTATTCTACGGTGTATCAACAAAGAGTATCCCTGCTCAAACAACACCTACAAAGGTTGTAGTTCTTGGTGAAAACGAAATTGCTCTAAAGCAGATTGAAGCTGCAAAAAATGCTACTCCGGCTCCTACAGCTGCACCTGAAACAACAGCTGCACCTGAAGTAACAGAAGCTCCGCAAGTAAGCTATGCAGGTCTCGTAAATGTTGTAATCGGTGATAAGAATGTTTCAGATGTATATGCAAAGGATAATACAACAATGGTTCCTCTAAGAGAAGTTGCAGAAGCCGCTGGTTTCACAGTAACTTGGGATGCAGAAAACAGAGCAGTTATTCTTAATGACGGTGTTTACAGTCTAAAGATTGGTGAAAACAGCTATGTTAAGGGTAAGATGATGCCACTAACACTAAGTGCCGCACCTGAAATTGTTAATGATCTAACATATGTTCCTGCTGAATTTTTCGCAGAAGTAACAGAATCAGCTACAGTTGACGGTACATCACTTGTTGTAACAGCTAAATAATTTTTGAAAATATAAAAAAAGATGTTCGCGAGAACATCTTTTTTTGTTTGTATTATCAATTGTTTTTAAAACTAAATGTCATTTGTGCGTTTACTTCGTTTGTTATACTCATTAACGGACCGACTTGTACAGTTATAGGGTTTGCAGTATCTTGCAAACTGTATGCACATTCTAATGTGATAGTTCCTCCGGGTTGTACTTCCGCCAATGAAGGTTGTGCGTCCATTATATCTGGCATCATTGTAGCTACATTGCATTGTACGGAATTTTGAAAAGCATTAGCACTTACAGAAGTAAGGAATGATGCGTTGGCATTACTGTTATTTGTAAAGTTATATGTTACTATAATTGCCGGATTACCCTGAAAATCTGTTGCTGTTTTGGCAGTTACTATTTCAACATCATATTTACCGCTTACGGTTCCTTTGTTTTTCTGTTTAGGCTGTTCCGTAGCAGGAACAGACGTTGGTTCTGATACTGAATCAGTTGTTGTTTGCTGATTTGATGTTGTACTTTGTGTATTTGCAGTTTGACTGTTTACACAAGAACACAATGATAAAGTTAAAATAATTGAAAATAACAAAATTTTTTTTTCATAATAAAATCCTTTCTCTTTATATGTATTTTTGCTGCAAATGACGGTTTGCACCCCGCTTCTCCTTTCCGTCAATATTTCCACATATTAAAAAATGCGTGGTATAAAATTCTATACCACGCATAAAAACGAGGCTTAGAATTTGTTACCACACATTTTCTGATATATGAAAAACTTTAATTTTGCAGCGAAAATAACAGTATCTCAATATATAAAGCCTGCGTTTTATACAAACACAAACTGTTATTATATGTACTGCAAAAAAGGAATATTCCTAAAATTGAATACTCTAAATAAAGTTATAAAAATGTAAAGTTATATATATCATATAACAGAAAAAATGTGGAATTTTTATTATAT
>ENA-OWOV01000323-OWOV01000323.1-gut-metagenome-genome-assembly--contig:-NODE-323-length-16818-cov-4.288872_pt1 | contig 16818 bp, 21 predicted proteins | sample MGYA00248247_ERZ651799 | MGnify/ENA primary metagenome ERZ651799 (study PRJEB26908, sample SAMEA4031712) | gut metagenome | biome: gut; feature: normal infant; material: stool | place: China | collected 2015...
TATGCTTTCGTGAAATATTTATGTCGTTCAAATTCCGTTCAACTGATTTGAACTTGTCGGCGGTATCGTCAAACTGTTTGCACGTTTCATCAATACGGCTTTCCAATTCCGAATAGCTGTTTATATTATGCTCGGTCAAATAATTAAGCGTCTTTGAAGCCTGTTTAAGATTATTGATTTTAGCCCAATGCTCGTAGCCCTTGCTTTCTTGCGCCTTAATGCAATTCTGAATATCAATAATAAGGCTGATACGGTTATCACGAATAATCGGCTTGCGTTTGCGCGATTTTTCAATCCGTTTTGTAATTCCCTCAACACTGTATCTTTCGCCCAGCGTTTGAGCTTTCAGACGTATAAACCGTTCCTGCCCTTTGGCGCGGACAGATATATATTGACCTCGTTTTATCTCATAGCCCTGTAATTCCATAAGACGCAAAAAATCCTCAAAATCTTTTACTTGCGGAATTATCTTGTCAATCTCGGTTTTCAGTTTCGCCCTCCAGCTTGTCGGTTTATTCTCATACTTGGTATTTTTATTTTTCCTTTCAGCGTTTGGTTCGACAACGGATAATCCGTATTCCTTGCATAGTCTGTCATTTATGCGGCGTGAATGGTTATACCACTTTTCATTGATGTGGATATGCTTGTAATCAACAAAACTGACGTCATTACAAATTATATGATTATGAATATGTCCCTTGTCAATATGCGTTGTCAAAATGTATTCAAATTTACCGCCCAGCAGTTCATCAGCGAAACGCTTTCCGATTTCGTGAGCCTGTTCGGGTGTGGTTTCACCCGGCGAAAATGCCTGTATGATATGACGCGCGAGATGTTCTCCCTTATTATATGCGTGTTCTCTTGTGCAATCAAATTCAATATCTGCAATTTCAGGAGTACAGGCGTATGCGTGAACAAGCAGCTTTGCGTCTGTCTTATCGGGATTTAAAATATAGTCAATGGCTTTTCTTAGGGTAGTGTCAATAGTATGGTTCGTTGTAATTGCCATATTTTATTTAACCTTTCTTGAATTTCCTTTATATCTTCCTCATAAATGGAGCCGGTTTCATTTACGCGCTTTGCAATTTGATTTATATTAACGCCGATAGAATGTAATTCCTTGTTCATTTCCTTAATGTTGGTTGTGTCAGTATAAATAATTAAACCGTCAATCGCCATTTTCCGTAAATACGCGCCTATCTGTCGTGTCGGTAGCTGCGCCATTTTCTGCTCAATTAACTGTTTTTCTTCTTCTGTTACTCTGAATTTGATTTGAATATTTCTTTTTCGCTTTTCCATATATTTACCTCCGTTTTTTATCTGGGTTTGGGATTTGTTCCCAAAATATTTTTTGTGACTTTTGCAAGGCATAGACAAACAAAAAATCGCCGTTCGGGTACCCGGCGGCTTTGCTTGCTGGTAGCAAAAACCCCTTATATATGGGTAACAAATAAAAATAAGTTTTTCTGCACATCTTTAATGAAAATATAGCAAAACAGTGTAAAAATCTTGACAATTTATAGCTTTTATAATAAAATTTATTTATTGTGATTGTGTTGTAATATACATAAAGATATTACGAATTTACTGAAAAATATTTTTAATTTACATTGAAAGTGAGATGAAATAATGACACTGTGTATAGCTTTATGTGATGATGATAAAATAGCCTTAAATAATGAGTTAAGGCTTATAAAAGATGTTTTAAATGAAAAGAAAATAAAACACTCAATCGACATTTTTAGTTCACCGCAAAAGTTGTTACAGTCCGACACTGTCTATGATATTATATTTTTAGACATTGAAATGGCTGAAATGGACGGTATTAGTTTAGCTGAAAAAATAAGTATAACAAATAAAAGCTGTTTATTCTTTTTTGTAACCAATTACGAAGCATATTTTGATAATGCGTCTAATGTGCGACCGTTCAGATTTTGGACAAAACCAATAGACAGGCTCCGCTTGGTCTATGGAATTGACTCAGCTATACAGGAGCTATACAAAAATAATCAATTCATCAATGTAATGGTAAATTCGGAAAACATACAAATATTTATCAGTAATATTATTTACATATATGTTCAAAACAAGAAAACACATATTATAACGACCAAAGGTGAAATTATTGTAAGTATTCCGTATCAGACGGTTTTTGAACAAGTAAAAGATTACACAAATTTTTTTGAGCCTTTTAGGGGATATTGTATAAATTTCAGTTATATAAAAAGATATGGCAAAGATAAAATCTATTGCGGATATAGGGAGACAGAATATGAAATATATTTGTCGCGGCGTAAGCAAGAGGATTTTCAAAAAAACTTTGCTAAATGGATTGGAGAAAAATAATGCGGATTGATTTAGGAATGGTATTAGCAATAATATTTGAATATATAATTTTTATTTATTATGCTGACACTTTATTTTACAGAAAAAGAAATAAGTATCTTTGTTATGCAATAATTGCATTAGTTTATATTGCTGATTTGTTTATATGTGCACGCGGAAAGATAGTTGTAAATACTTTAACTTTTGTTGTAATACACCTTGTTATTTTTGGCGTATGTTATCGCATTAGCTGGAAAAGCGCATTGTTTCAAAGTATTTTACTCGCGGCTATAACTTCGGCGTGTGAATTTTTAGTTATATTTATTCCATATATTAGAATTATACCTGACAATACCATAGCAATGACATCTTCACAGTCGCTTATATTGACATTTGCAAGCAAACTCTTATATTTAATTGGAATAATGATAATAAGCCGCGTATTCTGCAAAAAACAGAAAAATGTACAAGCTACCTCTCTTGGACTTTTATCTATTCCTATTTTGACTGTTATTATAATTATGCTTGTGATGAAAGTCAATACAACATCACACTTATTGTCATTGGTGTGCTTCATACTAATAATAATGAATATTATTATTTTTGCAATAAATCAAAAATTGATGATAATGGAAACAGAGAAAGCAGAGTTGGAAGCTCAGCAATTAAAAGAAAAATTTGATTATGACGAATATATGATGTTAAAAGAAAATAATCAGCAAGCCTCAATACTTAATCACGATTTCAAAGAACATATAGGTGCTTTAAGCTCTTTAATCGGAGCTGATAATGAAACCGCTCAGGAATATATAAAATCTATTTGCGGCAAATTTTCTCAGCCTAAATTTATTGAATATTCAGATAATAAAATCTTAAATGTGCTTTTATCTAAGAAGAAAGAAGAATGTGAAAATCAAAATATACAATTTTTGATAGATCCCATACGAGCCGAGCTGTCGTTTTTTAACGATATGGATATTGTAACTATATTTTCTAATTTAATAAATAATGCTATGGAAAGCTGCGCCCATTCATCAGAGAAAAAAATTTATTTGAATATACATACTGAAAATCAAAATTTTATAGTTATAAAGATAGAAAATACATCAGATATAGAGCCTATTGTAATAAACGGCAGACTAAAAACTCACAAGGATAATGCGAAGCTGCACGGTATAGGAATGAACAGTATCAGCAGAGCATTATCAGCTTATAATGGTTCTTTGGATTGGAAATATAACAAAGAACAAAAGATATTTTCCACAACGATAATAATACAAAATTTAACCGCTTAGGCAAATATACGACCGCTTAGGCAATTTGGGTTGACTTAAATAACATTATTTGCTAAAATAATTTCATCAAAAGAGAAGGAGGAATTTACTATGCTATTAAGTAGAGTAAAAAAGTTGTGTCAAAAAGGAGCGTCATTTGCAATCAAGGCATTGCCTGTTATTGTACCTGCATTTCTTCTTTTTCACACAAACTCAACCTGCTGTATTGTAAACGGTCAGCCGACGCCGCCGAACAGCATAAAAAAGTACAGAAAGTTTTAAGCTATGATACATAAAATTTCAGAGAAAGCAATTATGTATGCAATCCTCAATAACTACATAAAACAGGAACAATATGACGAATATGTATATGCCCTTGAAATTATCTTAAATATATTGATTACAGATATTACTATGATAATTATAGGACTTGCTATGGGTATGATATGGGAATGTATTTTATTCTGGCTCGTATATAAAATCTTGCGTAAATATTGCGGAGGGTATCATTTCTCAACATCGCTGAAATGTTATTTATCATCTTGCATTATGTGTCCGGTTGTATTGGCAGTTGTAAGGTATGTTCCGTACAGTATGACCGTATGGGGCTTGCTTACCTTAACAGCGCTGATAATACTTTCTATTCTTTCACCTGTTGAAGCGGCGAACAAGCCGCTTGACGAAAAAGAACAGCGGATATTCGGAATAACGGCGAGAATTTTAATAATCATAAGTGCGGTATGCTGGAGTGTAACAGCCATAGTCTTTCGTCAGCTTATATTATCTAAAATCATATCGCTTAGTATTATAAGTGTTGCTGTGTTTGTTATAGCCGGTAAAATGTATTTAACTGTACGAAAACACAATTAAGAATTACCCTTATCCAAAAAAGGATAAGGGTAATTTTTTGTCAAATTTTAACCGCTGGGGCAAATATACGACCGCTTAGGCAAAAGCTATTGACATCAAAATTTTCCTGCCGTATAATGCAGATATAAGCAAAACAGCTTATTATATATCCCCTCACAACCAATCACAATATAGTATTCAATACTATGGGATATATGGTAAATTGTTTATGATTTATAAACAGGGATTGAGTACATACGAAACGGTGCATTGTCTGATACGGACAGTTTGTAAAATCTGAATATGCGCGATAAATGCTATTTCTCAATGTTAGTTTAGTGAGCTTATCACATAGGGGCAAACCCGATATTTTGATGTTGCAGAAAAGCATATATCAAGCCGGCAAAATGATACGCGTATCGGCATAGGACGGTCTTATGGATTTTCTGTATGGATAATGCAAAGTTTCAAAAACAAAAAAAAACAAATATAATGCTGATTTTATGTTAGACATAAAACAAGAGATACCCTCAATCTTAAATCTACGCACGCAAGCCTGATTAAAGATAAATAGAGTACCTCTAAATAGAAGAGAGGGTACAATTCCTCACGCTGATTCTTCTAATTGGGCTATTGGAAGGTATTTCTATCCGGCGAGCGGTTCTAATGCAGTTGCACTATGCTTAGAAGATATACAGTCTCAGGTTGAAAGTGTAAATGTAAGACTTAGAAATGAATCACTAAATTCCGACTCTTATACGACTGAAATAAACATTCAAAATAACGGTTTAACGGTAATTTTAGTTAACAATTCATTTATGGAACACGGAAATCAAGTAAAAATTAGCAGTAATTACAGATATGCCTTCTATGTTAGCACATATTCTTCACCGGGAACAGCGAAAGCTACGGTTTATACAGGTGTATATAACTAAGCATTATAAAGATGGAGTATAATCCCCATCTTTATTTCATACAATCAAAAATTTCATATAACCATTCTTTTGATAGGAGCAAATAATTATGAAAAAAATATATACATTTATATTGTTGATAAGTATATGTTGTAGTCATACTTTATCAGTGTTGGCAGATTATAATGATATAGAATATGTTAATTACAAAAAAGAAATAGATACTTTAATATCATATAATATTATGGTTGGTAATGATGATAATAAATTCAATCCGACTAAAACATTGACAAGAGCAGAAATGGCGACTATAATCACAAATTTATTAGGTAAAATAGAATATGATATAAACAATATAACCATTTTTCAAGATGTACAACCAACACATTGGGCATATTCTAATATAACACAGGTATCTTCGAGAAATATTATGACAGGTGATGGGTATGGTATATTTCGTCCTGATGACCCAATATCTTTTGGTGAAATCTTAAAAATATGTGTTGAAATAACAGGATATGACAAGTCATATACAGATGTTATATGGTATAAACCTTATGTTGAAAAGGCAAAAGATTTGAATATTTCTGAAGGCATTGAATTAGATGCAACACAATTTATTACTCGTGAACAAGCTGCAAAAATAATTTATAATACTATCAATATTCCTATTAGAGAACTTCACGGAATAAAAGATGAAAAAGGTGTTATAATTGGTGAATTTGTTATATGTGATGGAATACAAAATGAATTAAAAACTTTATTAAATCAGTTTAATAATCAATAGTAACAACTGTATTTAATATGTTATCAATTAAAATACTTTCAGGTGGTGACTGACATATGACAGAGATAATGCAAGCTGTACCGCTACAAGCGACAGAGATACTATAAACATTTTTTATGACGCTGCATATGAACAATAATAACAAGATAAGTTAAGAGAAAGGAATGTTTTACTATGAAAAAGGTAATTTTAGGTTTAATAATTGGTATAGTTATATCGACGGGCACAATATATGCAAAACAGATAAATGACACAATAGAGATTGCGTATAATAACATTAAAATATCAGTTTTCGGACAAGAGTGCATTCCGAAAGATACGGACGGAAATATTGTTGAACCATTCATATATGAGGGTACAACATATGTCCCTATTAGAGCTATTTCACAGGCCTTTGGAAAACGTGTGGATTGGAATGACGAAACAAAAACCGTTGAAATCTGCCAACCATTTTCCTATCAAGAAGTTATGAAAGCTCAAGATGTAATTAAAACATTTTTTGATGATTTTGCAGAAAATAATTATACTGAAATGAAAAAAGTTCTTAGCGAGCCATTTTCTCAATATGATATTTCTAATGGTGTATATGGTATGAAATCAGCCACATTATCGGGAATTGAGTATATAGAAGAAAGTTCAGATTGGTCTACTGATACATTGATTTTTAATTGCACTTTCGATAATGTGGAGTTTACTCCTAACGCAAGTAATAATAATGGGAATAACAAAGGAGCTTGTTATATATTAGTTCATAAAGATAGAGATACATACACTATAAGTAATTTTGTTTCTGGACTTTAAAATACTTTAAGGATAAAACCTCAATATTTTTCTTATACAGAATAACTTATTTACAAAATCAATATAATATGGTACAATATGGTTACTTTTATAATGTTTTTGTAATAAGGAGTGAACAGCGTACAGCCACAATGTGTGGATTGTCAAAAATTTATGCGCTATTATAGGATTATAGGGACTAATAAAAAGTCGGACTTGTCAAAAAAATTTGTTTGATAGGTTCGGCTTTTTTAGTTTCTAATGCGAAAAAATGACCGTTTAAGACTAAATAATATAGAAAGCGTAATATTATGTGTATTTATGACAGATAGTATTATGCTTTTTTCTTTTTATACGGCAATGCTAAATATATATCAAAATTTTTTTGGGTATCTTTACGAAAAATCGTTCATTCAATATTATAAATCGTTTTTTTGTTTTATTATATCAAAAGTGTATGAATTATATCTTTTTGTTTCGATAAATAAAATGATATGTTTTTTTATAAGACCTCCGCCCGATATGCTTGATTTTTCTTACAAACTTTTTGCTAAAATACAGAGAATTTTTATTAAATGTTTTTTCTGAAAACAAGCAGAAATTTATCTAATTATTTGTTCCCCATATGAGGGATAAAAAATCAGTTTTCGGTGTTAGGAGTTAAAACTATGAGAGAATTTTCAGAACAGGACAAGCAGCGCATATCAAAACAATTTTGTTCCTTTTGTTGCAGCGTCCTAAAAAATGAAGCAAACAATATAAGAGCTGAATATAAACACTATGCAGATTTGGAAATGGATTTTAGTTTCCTAAGTGACAAGGAACAGGCAGAATTATATACATTTGATTGCTATTTTGTAACCGATAATGTTTTCAATGTATGTGATACTCGTATCATAGTATCTAACAATATGTTGGCAGAAGCTATAAACAAACTTCCTTGTGATTTAAGAGATATTGTTTTACTATCATACTTTGCAAATATGCCTGATATAGAAATAGCAAAACAGCTTGATTTAAGCTATTGGATTGTTTTTCGGGCGCGCATACGCGCATTAAAACGATTAAAGGCAATTATCAGTACGGAGGGCATTAAGTGAAAAAAACTTTATCAGACATTCCTTTTTCAATAATCGAAAAAGCAATAAATGAAGACATAGAAGCCATTGATTACATACTTGCTCATTATAGAAATTACATAATTCGTTTGTCTACGAGGGTTGCCCGTGATGAAAATAATAATGAATATATGTATGTAGATGATGATATGCGTTCAAGACTTGAAAATAAACTAATTTATAGTATTATAAAAAAATTTAAAATCTTGTCTTAAAATAGTGCGGGGTGCTTTAAGCACTCCGCAAAGTACACGATTTATCCGATATAAACGCATTATACCCTTAATGCGCTTATATGGGCTAAAATCCCCTTTGTTCTTTGACAACTGAATATAAATCATCTGATACTTTACTTTAAATCCGTATTTTTCAGTAATGCGCCAAGACGATATATAGCTTCTACCGTACAATAAAAGTACGCTGCAAGATTAAAACAGCCTGTATATCCGAGCGACAAACATTTCTGATAAGTGTATAACGGCTTGTATATGCTGATATGAATACCGATATATTGTAATACCCCCGCCTTGAACGCTTCACCGCATTGGGCGGCAGGTCATAGGAATGAGCTGGATTTAACTTGTCGTGATGTCGGCAGCCGCCGACAGTCAGATGATTTTTGATTGGGTTATTACTCTCGGCAGGTGGATTTATTCGGTGGTGGACTAACATAAATTTTTTATGGAGGTTCATTTGTTTATGAATTACACTACTCAAAACCCAGAACAAAAAAATATTGTTAATGATAACTCCCTTGACGCTGAATTTACATATCAGGTCAATGGAACCTCATTTGTTGTACAACCGATATTCAAAGAGAAATCTTTCGAAACATTAGGCTCTGTTTTATTACGGCTTATGACATCAAGCGAATAAAATTTTTAAAACAGGCTGACAGACGGTTAAAAGCGCGGTATAATATAAATGTAATACTGTTTATTTGACTGTCTGAAAGGAGGAAATAATGAAGCGGTCAAATAACAAACAAAAAGAAATGACAGCGGCTTTATATGTTCGTTTAAGCCGTGATGATAACTTAGAGGGCGATAGTTACAGTATAGGCAACCAAAAGAAATTACTAACCAAAATTGCAAAGGAAAAAGGCTATACAAATTTATTGATATTTTGCGACGACGGTATTTCGGGCGTTACAATGGAACGTCCCGGATATAAAGCTATGATTGAAGCGATAGAAAACAATAAAATTTCAGCCGTCTTTGTAAAAGACCTTTCAAGATTGGGACGTAATTATATTGAGGTCGGCAGACTTACGGAAGAATTTTTCCCTGAATATGATATACGGCTTGTTGCTGTTTCTGATAATATAGATACACAAGAGGGCGAAAATGAGCTTGCGCCAATAAAAAATCTTTTTAATGAATGGTATGCGCGCGATATTTCAAAAAAACGCCGTATCAGTAACAAGATAAAGGGTAATGCGGGCGAACCGCTCGGACTTCCCCCGTATGGATATATCAGAAATCCTGACGGAAAGAATTGGATTGTTGATGAAGAAGCCGCAAAGGTAGTCAAACATATTTATGATATGGCGCTTGGCGGTTTAGGTACAGACCAAATCGCTTGCAGGCTGGAGGAAGAAAAAATCCTTACTCCTGTAAACTATTGGTATAGTAAAGGGATAAGCCGTCCGGGCTTGAAAAGCTCTCAGGAATATCCTTATAAATGGCACCACTCAACAATTATCAATATACTTTCCAAACAGGAGTATTGCGGTGATGTGATAAACTTTAAAACCTATTCTAAGTCATACAAAAATAAAAAGCGTTATGAGAATGACAAAGAGAATTGGGCGATATTTAAAGATATTCACGAACCAATTATAGACCGTACCGTTTGGGAAAAGATACAGGAACGCCGAAGCAGACGAACACGCAAAAAGCCAGTAACAGGCGAAGATAAGAATATGTTTTCGGGATTGCTGGTATGCGCGGACTGCGGAAGCAAACTCGGTTATCATTTCAATCAGGCTAATCACGATATAACCTATTTTAATTGTATGGGATATAACAGGGGCAGCAGAAAAATATGTACCTCAACACATTATATCCGTACTGATTTTTTAGAGCAGGTTGTACTCGGTGAAATCAAACGCTTAATGAAATTTGCCACTCTATATGAAAATGAATTTGCTAAAATTGTTATGGGAAATTCGATTAAAACGGCAGAGCAGGAACGACGCTCCAAACAAAAGGAACTTAACTCCTTGCTTGCGCGTGATAAAGAGCTTGACTTACTTTTTGAAAAAATTTATGAGGATAACACTCTTGGACGCATAAGCGACGACAGATTTTCAAAATTGTCTGTAAAATATGAAACAGAACAAAAAGAAAATGAAGTAAAAATCAATGAACTTCAAGCGGAGCTTGATAATGAACAGAATAGAGCTGTTACAAGCGATATGTTTTTATCTTCTGTTCGTAAATATACAAGGGCAAGGAAACTGACACCGAGAATGTTAAACGAATTGATTGACAAGATAGAAGTATATCAGGCTGAAAAAATAGACGGTAAAAAGGTACAGCGGCTTAAAATTCATTATAACTGTATCGGAGCTATTGAAATACCTGATTTAAGTAAATTACCTGAAAATAACGTATCAGTACATACACGTCAGGGCGTAAATGTTCAGTATGCTGCGCTTGCCGTATGAACACAAAAAAAGAATGTCCTTATTGGTTCAAGTCCAATAAGGACACTCGGTATGGTTGCGGAGACACGCAACTCATAATATGTACATTGAAATTTTTTATAAAAAAATAAATTTTTTCAAAAAAACTATTGACATACCACCCATTGGGTGGTATAATAAAGACAAGAAATGAGGGAAACCTCAAAAAATAAACAAAATCGATAAATTTTAGGAGGAAACGAAAATGAAGAGATTTCAAGTTGAAAATTGTGTACAAAATGCAAGACAATACGCAGGAGAAGAACCATACGAAAACATTTCGTATGATTTGGTAGGTGATTACATTGATGCTGAAACAGAAGAAGAAGCAATCAGTTTGGCTATGGATTATTTGAAAGACAGCATTATGGACAACATCTCAGAGGGATATGCCGAAATTGATAACGACGAAATTTTGACATATGATGATGATGATAACGTTGTTGAATGTTATTATAATTTTACTGCAAAAGAAATTGAAGATTAATTAAACTTATCCCCTGCCATTCAAATGACAGGGGATATAGAATAAAAGGTGATAATATGGATTGTAAAATAAAACAAGCTCGACTTGCGGCAGGTCTGACGCAGGCGGAATTGTCAAGACGGTTTGAAATCCCTTTAGGTACTCTCGCCCATTGGGAAAAGGGTGACAGAACTCCGCCTGTTTGGGCGGAAAAGTTACTAATTGACGCAATAAACCGCATAAACGAAAACAAATAAAAAATAGGTGGCACGTAGCCACCTATTTTTATATGTCCTATTTATTGTACAGTCCGCAACGATATTCACGTACAATGGCACGTAAATCTTTGTAGGATAAACCTAATCTGCCGTTCTCATCACCCTGTACCGCTCCGCAATCCATTGCGGCTTGTACGGCTTTTCTCGCCCACGGCGGCATATTATTGTCGTTATAGTCGTAAATCATAGTATTTTGGACTACGTTTACCAACTGTTTATTTACGTCCTTTAAATCAGCAATTTCCGCCGCCTGTTTTTCGATTAATTCTTTTAATTCTGTATATTGTGACATTGTTAAATCCTCGCTTTCTGTTTCCTGCCCTGTTATTCCTTTGAAAATTGCTTTTGCGAACTCTGCCGCACCAATCTTTTTATATTTTTCTGCGTCGTCCGTATCAACAAAACAACATTCAACCAACATAGCTTTGGCGTTGCTGTGTCGGACAACGTACAATTTTGAACCATTTTTAATACCCCTGTTATTATAGCCTAACGCACTAATAGCTTTACAGGTATTTTCCGCCGCAGGGAACACTTCCCCGCCGTATGTCCACACTTCCGTACCTTTTCCGCCGCCGCTGTTGAAGTGGATTGATACGAACAAATCAAGCTGTTGTGCATTTGCCATATTTACAATATTGCTTAAATTTTTACCTACACTGTCGGCGTGGTCGTTGGTGCAGTCATACACTGTATGTCCTGCATTTTTCAATAACGTTTCAAGTGCATAGCCGACTTTCCGTGCCTCTACGCTCTCATCTATGTAGTCGACTACACCGCAACCGACTTCACCACTGACGGTGTGTCCGCAGTTTATTCCTATTCTCATAAATTACCACTCCTTTACGGTCATATTCTTCCACTTCTTGTATGCGTCAAAATACATCTCATTTTTATCACCGTTGTATGTAATTTCGTAATACATTCCGTCCGATACAGTTGTTGACGCCAACGCTTTAAAATTCTGCAATGTCTTACAGCTCCACACGATATACACATCATCTGTGGTGATTTTCTTACCGTCTGTCACATCAACATTGTTGTTAAAATAGTTTGCGATTAATGTTTTTACTGCATTTATAAAAATTTTATCTGTCATATTTCATTACACCTCTTTCAATTCAATATCTTCCATTACTGCACGTGCCTCTAAAGCTGCCAAATAGTCAGCCATTGCGTTTAGTTGTATGTTATATGTACTGCGTGGACACGTCGGGGAAAATTTTAGTTTTCCCCTGTCCCATTCCTCCAACATTTTCTTTAACCCTTTGAATCTATTGGCTAATTGATAATATTCTGCCTTGAAACGTTCCTTGTAATCTGCACTGTTCATCAGTGCAACAGTATCTTGTAGTGTCATAGTTATTCCCCTTTCTTCCCCTCAAGTTCTGATGTCATTGTATCAAGCCACTTTTCGATACCATTTCGCAATTTGCTCGGTATCGGCAGACCACACAAGCACATATTTTTCAGTATTGAAATACTTTCGTACATTATGTACAGCAAGCAGAAAAACTCACATATGCCCACTTGTGTAATACCTATATATTTAAGCACTTCTTCCGGCACAAACGGTAGCATATTAAAACCTATCAGCTTGTCCAATACTGCCAGAAAAACAACGGATATAATCATAGCTATTTTTCTGATGGCTCCGTCTATGCCGAAACAGCTGTTGAATTTTTTTTCTTTGATTGCTCGGAGCAAGCCGAGAGTTGTATCCAACATTACTGCAATAAATACAGTCTTGACAAATAGGTTACACGCCAATGTAACCCAAAATACATTAATTGTTTCCCATATGTTCATTTTTTAACCCTCCATAATTTCTTTTTTGTCGTCTTCTGTGATAAATCTGGCATTTACAAATGTGTTTAAATCCTTTTCTTTGTAAATGCCCTTTTTGTAATACATTTTAATTAGTCGTTTGTTCATTTGTAATTGCTACCTCCATTTCCGCAATTTTTAATAACAGCATTGCGTTGATTTCGTCCTGTGACATTGTTTCGTCGCCGTTCATAACGGACTGAACATATTGTTTCATATCCGACATACTGTCAAATGTTTTTGACTGTATCTGTGACAGCTGTTCTGCCGTAGGCTGTTCAAATGTGATGTCTGTATGCTTAATTTTTGCAATTTCTGTGTCCATATCGAAATCACCGTCAGTTTCAGCGAATTTATCATTGACAATCCTGCGTTTTATACGTAATATATCCCTATCGGCGTGTATTCCGTACACAGTGCCGTCAATTTCGACACCGTGTTCATAGAATTGTGCCTGCCCGTTTTTACTATAAAATTTGTACATAATAGCCTCCTTAACTCCACGATGTTATATTTCCTTCTGCAATACAAGTATCTGCAATTCTACCAAAAGATTTAGCACTTGTTACATTGTTTTTGATTACTGTGTTACCATCGACATCTAAAAGATTAAACTCGTTATTGTCGGCTAATGATGATGAAGTAGAGAAACTATTATTTAAGATTAATGTCCTGCCAGATGCACTTATCAATGAGCAACTTCCTGTCGCCGGTATAGATGCGATAGACATATAATTATCTGATATAATAGAAGAATTACTACAATCAATGAATTGAACATATTCCCCAGTAATTCTTATTGAAGTAAATTGATTCCCAATTAGTCTACCCGAATTTGTCAAGAATGACGTATCTTCATTTTGGTATATTGACGAGAAGGTATTGCCTATAATTTCGCCATCACAGTTAATAGTACAATTTTCAATAGAACTAAAAACATTTCCTATAATATTTCCACCTAACGACATTATACAATTTTCGCAATTTTCAATATAATTATCTTGAAAGAAAATTTTTGACGCCGAAAGCATATACCCCAAACACTGTTTGTTTTGTGTGAAATCTAAAAATTCGTTCCCTATTATTTTTGCATAATTTGCAATGCTAATTTCTCTCGTTATTACATTTCCTGGAGCACCCTCAAATCCATTTATAACATTATTAAAAAATAGTACTTTACCCAATTTAAACGTTGATACACCTAATTGATGAGTGCTAAATATATTGACAAATGAACAGGACACTATTTCCGATTCAGTTTCAGCAAATAATACTATTGGATTAATTGTATCAGATGTCACTGTTTTGATATCTTCTTCGAATTTTACATTTTTCATTGTCGTTGATTGTGGTATGTGAAAAATGTGTTGTTTTTCAGCAGGATTTGTATTTTTAAAAATGAAATCATCACACATTGACCCATCTAAGGTCATACTGCCTTTTAATGATATAATAGCCCTACCGCTACTTTCCGGCAATCCATAACCACGTATGGTATTTTCGTTTGTCAAAACACATTTTGTACCTACAGGATAGATAACACTATTGTATGGTGCGGTGCTTATTGCCGCTTGTAACTTTAATTCGTCGTGGTCGCCGTCGCACACGACAAATATTTGGTTTTGGGTGATGTCTGTAATATTTTTTGCATTTTCATTTACAGCGTCAATAAATGAATTTTTATTGACAGTTGCCAAATCTGCCAATGTACGAACACGTTCGTATGTATTGGTTATGAAATAACTGTCGCCTGTGGTATTTTCGTTTTCTATGACATAATCAACCGCCGCCGATACAAACTCATATCTTTCCCCTGTCGGCGATTCGCTGTCTATCTTCATTTCTAAATTTATATCGTGAATATGATACAATGTAAATGTCCATACATCACCCGAAATTGCCGACGGTACAGATGTAGAATTTGATGATATACTACACGTATTTTTAATAAAATCATAGCGAACAACAATATAAATGCCGTCTATCGGTACATTTATACACGGTTCTGAAAACGTTCCGGCAATCTGTTTCCCGTCAATGTAAAACGCGTCTTTCAGTGTAATATCAACCGTCATACTCTCGCCATCATATTCTTGTTGTCCGTCAAAATATAGTGTAGGCTTACTCGGTGCAACAAATTTTACTGTATGTTGCTTTTTGTCGCCAAACAGTATAGTTGTTTCGGTGTTCGCATTGATTTCATCAATACGTGCTTTCAATTCTTTGTCAGCACTTTTTCTTGCTGATTCTTCGGCTTTCACTGAATTTGAAATATTGGTATCTGCCGTCTGTCTTTCGGTGATTTCACTGTCAATATTTCGTTGCAGTTCATTATCCGCCGCCTGTCGTATTGTCACTTCGTTGTTTATGCGACTGCTTAACGAACTATCCGCACTTTCCCTCGCTTTGGTTTCGGTGGTGATTTTGTCCGCCAAACCTACATCAGCGTTGGTGCGTTGCGTTATTTCTGTATCCAATTTATTGGACAGTGTGTTGTGGTCGGTTTGAATTGCCGTGAAATTATCACGGACAATCTTCCACCATTTCGATAAAAATGTTTTACCGTCAAAATTAAAATTTAATTTCATTTTATCAGTCCTTCCTTAAAATCGTAATTGATTGGGATTTTTCATTAAAAAAACACGCCGTAAGCGTGCTATGGTGGTATTCGTCTGTACATTTTTGATACTCCTTTCAGATTTTGCCCCTTGCAAATTGTTTCCATTTGATATATACTGAAACAAAAAAGGAGGCTACAAGCTATGAAAAAATTTATATTAGGTTTTATAACGGGCGGTATAATCTGTGCGACCGCTACAGGTTTCGCCGTAGAATATGCAGTAACGGCTAACCCGTTCCCTGTTGCCGTAAACGGTACGGAAACAGCGATTGAGGGCTACAACATCAACGATAATACATATTTCAAATTACGTGACGTTGCCGACGCTGTAGGCGGTTTCAATGTTGGTTTCAGTGACAACACTATTACGATTGATACCGATACCGCCGCACAACCAACACCGACCGTCAAGCCGTCCACAACTTCGGATTTATCCCCATTGCCGGAAGTTGAAATTGAAGTAATAGACGGTGTACAGTATGTTCGCAAAGAAAACATTGAAGAAATGCTCCAAGATATTGGGTTAGGTCAATACAAGTTTACATCGGTTAGGTTTTATGATAGCACTCGTGATGATGGTGTAGCCATTCTTTCAAATATACCGCACCCCGAAGACACTAACTCCCTAATTCCATATGATTATTATGTTTCAACTGTTATACCTGTCATAAATAGTTTGAGATAATACAAAGACCTGTACACAAGGATAGTACAGGTCTTTATTTTTTAATTTCCTAATTTTGATATTTTTGCTTTTAACTGCTCAATTTCTTCCATAATATCTTTTAAATCATCTGTATTCAATAGACGATTGCCGTTCTGCATAACTTTAGCAGCATTAAGCTCTATTGATGACATTGCCCCGATTGCAAGGTTATTACCGCCGTTTGT
>ENA-OWOV01000338-OWOV01000338.1-gut-metagenome-genome-assembly--contig:-NODE-338-length-16232-cov-3.831693_pt1 | contig 16232 bp, 9 predicted proteins | sample MGYA00248247_ERZ651799 | MGnify/ENA primary metagenome ERZ651799 (study PRJEB26908, sample SAMEA4031712) | gut metagenome | biome: gut; feature: normal infant; material: stool | place: China | collected 2015 ...
CGGGATCCAACCCGTAGAATATGGGGTTTGACTACAATATTGCGGGTACGGAGATCGGTCACCCGGCAGATTACCGCGGTTCCAAGCATTACGGAAAAGGGTTCAACCATGTGCGCGGGCTGGATGAGAATAATTATTACCAGGACGACGTGTTTTTGACGGAGGCGCTGACTCTTGAGGCCCTCAAGAGGCTGGAAGCCATCAGGACCAATCCGAAGGAGGCCGGCAAGCCCTTTTACCTGTACATGGCCCAGTACGCCCTGCACTCCCCGCTGGATGAACGCGCCTACGACAAGAGGTTTGCGGATTCCTACAAGAATCCGGAGGACGGGCACAAGTGGTCTCCGGTGGAGAAGCATTATTCCGGGTTGATCGAGGGGATGGACAAGAGCCTGGGGGATATCATGAAGTACCTCAAGGAGCATGACATGGACAAGAACACGGTGCTGGTGTTCATGTCGGACAACGGCGGCCTGGCCATTTCCGGCAGGCTGGGCAATGAGGACGCCAATTATCCCCTTTCCTTCGGCAAGGGATCGTGCATGGAGGGCGGCATCCGGGAGCCCATGATCGTTTCCTGGCCCGGCGTGACGAAGGGCGGTTCCAGGTGCGCTGTTCCGGTGGTGATTGACGATTTTTTTCCGACCCTTCTGGATATAGCGGGATGCCGGAACGCCAAGGTTCCGCAGAAGCTGGACGGCCTGAGCCTGGTCCCGCTGCTCAAGGGAGGCCGGTTCCCTGCGGACCGTCCCCTGCTGTTCCACCAGCCCAACAACTGGGGGGAAAACAATCGTCAGGCTCCTCAGTACGGCGCTTCCACCGCCCTGCGCCACGGGGACTGGAAGCTGATTTACCGTCACGGGAACCAGAGCTTTGAGCTGTACAACTTGAAGAAGGATATCGGTGAAAAGGAAAACCTGGCTGCCAGGGAGCCGCGGAAGTTGAAGGAAATGGCCGGCCTGATGGGCAAGCTGCTCCGCGAGCGGAAGGCGCAGATGCCCACCTACAAGAAGGGTAATGAACTGGGCGCGCCGGAAGGAAGCTCCGTTCCGTGGCCCGACCAGGTGAAGAAGGGCGGGAATTGAGATTCCGCAGCAGTTTCCGGTTTCTTTTCCATCAGGGCCGGCAGATGTGCCTCTGGTGAAGGCGGGTGAATGGGAATGCCCTGCTTCCGGCAGGGCATTCAGCTTGTGACCGCCTTTGCCGGAAGGGCAGTTTCCCCATGAAACGGGCTGTTCACAGGCGCTTTTCTCCGCGCCGCGTTCCTGTTCTGAAAAGACCTGCGTAAGCGCCGCAAATTTCTGCGGCTTCCGCATGAACAGGCGGCCGGAGGGCGTACGCTGTTTTGATTAACGGACTTTTTTCAATATCCGTTCGCTGGCTCTCAGTTTCTTTTCATCTGCCGCAAAGGCTTGCGGCGCTCCATGCGGTCCGCGTGGAATCCTCCGGGCTTTTCAGGCAAGCCATTCCTCCGCAGGCTGTCCATGGGAAAACACGGGAAAGCGGCGTATTCCCCGGCACGGCCATTCTGCCCCCATCCGGGCAGGGAGCCTCCCTGCCTTTCCTGCGGTAGCTTTTCCGATATTCAGCGGAGGAAGTTTCCCCTGCCCGGAAATACGATCCCGCTTAAAAACGCAATTTTTCCGTTCTCTTTTTTCAGGATGGGGAGAAGGTGAAAATAACGGCAAACTTGCTTTTGTTCCGGAGGAACGGGGATAAAAAACGCCCCGCCGTACGTGCCGGCGGAGCGTGATGGAAATTAAGGCGATGGCATCCCCGGAAGGGGAGGCATCTTAAAAGTCGTCGGAAGCGGCGTCATCCGTCGCCGTGGCGTCGCCGCTTTCAGTAGCGTTATCCGCAGCGGGAGTTTCTTCCGTTCCGGTAGCGTCTTCCGCAGGAGTTTCCTCCGTCGTGCCGGGTTCGGCAGCAGGAGCTGCGGCAGGCTTGGCGGCGGGGGCGGCAGCCGGAGCGGTTTCCTTGGGAGGAACGACCACCTTCACGGCGGGGGGCGCCGGAACGGGCGTTTCCAGGCCGTCAGCCTTGCGTGTGCTGACGCGGAGGCCGTCCGCATAGGCCAGGTTTTTCAGGATGGCATAGCCCAGGGCGGGAGCGCGGTCCGTCGTGTTGACCAGCATCTTGAAGTGGTTGTTGACGGACATCTTGCGGGCGTCCCTGCCATTGCGGAAGGGAATGATGCCCACCAGGTTGCCGTCATTGTCAATGCAGATCGCCCAGTAGGAGCGGTCCACCTGGATGAAGTACTGCGGACGGATGTAGTCCATCGTTTTCCATTCGGCTCCCTTGATGTATTCCTCCATGGCGCGGCGCGCATTGGCCGGCATGCCGCCCCAGTCGGCGTAAACCCTGGTGGTCAGCGTTTCACGGCCGTTGTACCCGTGTACGGAAACGTGCTGGGCAGTAGCGAATTGACGGGCGTAGCTCTCGGGAGAGGTAGGTTGGCAGGAGCTGGTGAAGAGCGCTGCTCCGGCGGTCAGGATGCAGGCTGCTGCAGTGGTGAAGGGATGAATGTTAGTCATGGCAATCGCAATGGTTACGTTATAAAAGAGGAAAACACATCCCATTTCAAGGAAAAGAATGCAGGAAGTGCCGATTTGTGGCGTTTTTTGACGTTTCCGTTTGATGAGGGGAACCGCGCAGGCGCGGCGGAAGCCTTTCATGCGTGCCGCCTTGAGGGTATGATGGTAGATTACTCAAATTTTTCTCGCAAATCGTTCTGAATCGCTTAGGTTGTCGTTGCTTTATGTCCGCCTTCGTCATCAGCGAGTCTGCCCTGGAACGCAACGCCCTTATCATGAGGGATGTGGCGGATGCCGCCGGGTGCCGTATCGTGCTGGCTCTGAAAGGTTTTTCCTGCTGGCTCTGCTTTGATGCCCTGTCCCCCTGGCTGGACGGCTGCTGCGCGTCCGGCCTGTGGGAGGCGCGGCTGGCCCGGCGCAGGTTCGGGAAGCATGTGCTGACCTATTCTCCCGGCTATGCTCCGGAAGAAATAGCGGAGCTGGCGGAGATTTCCGACCACCTTGATTTTAACAGCCTGACGCAGTGGAGCCGCTTCCGGGAGGAGGTGATGCGGCATCCCCGCTTTCTTTCCGGGGAACTGAAGTGCGGCTTGCGCGTCAATCCCCGGTTTTCCACCGGCCACACGCCCCTGTATGACCCCTGCGCGCCCGGCTCCCGCCTGGGCGTCACGCCGGACGTGATGCAGGGGGCGGATTTGGCCGGCATTTCCGGCCTTCATTTCCATACCCTGTGCGAACAGGGGGCAGATGACCTGGCGGCTACGCTGGGCGCGGTGGAACGGCACTTCGGCCACATCCTGTCCCGCCCGGAGATGACGTGGCTGAACATGGGCGGGGGCCATTGGATTACCAAGCCCGGCTATGACCGGAAGCTGCTGGCGGAGCTCGTCCGCCGCATTCGCGAGCGCTACGGGGTGGAGGTCTGGCTGGAGCCGGGAGAGGCCGCAGCCATCCATACCGGCGTGCTGAGGTGCAGGGTGCTGGATATTTTTTCCTCGGAAGGGGTGGAGCACGCCGTTCTGGATGTTTCCGCGTCCGCCCACATGCCGGATACGCTGGAAATGCCCTACCGCCCGGACGTATTCCAGATTGTCCGGGACGCCTCCCTCCGTTCCGCGCGGCAGCCCGCCGTGCAGATGGCCGGGGAGAGCTACGCGCTGGCGGGGAACGCCGGGGAGGGCTCCCATACGTACCGCCTGGGCGCGCCCACCTGTTTGGCGGGAGACCGGATAGGGGATTATTCCTTTGCGGAGCCCCTGGCGGCGGGCGACGAACTCGTGTTTGACGATATGGCGCATTATACGATGGTGAAGACCACGTTTTTCAACGGCGTGCGCCACCCGGATATCGCCGTCCAGAGGAAGGACGGCTCCGTGGAGACGGTGCGCCGCTTTACTTATGAAGATTTTGAAGCCCGCCTGGGCTAGAACATTTGACCAGACAGATTGACATGGCAGCAGCTAAAGAAGGCATCAAGCAGAAAGTCCGGGGTTGGAGTCATCATGATTCCGCAGATTTGTACGGCATTGACGACTGGGGGAACGGTTATTTCCGGATCAACAAGAAAGGGGAGGTGACCGTACGCCTGAACGACGAGGACGGCGGGAAAAAGGATATCAGCCTGTGCGACCTGCTGGAAGGCCTGAAGGAGCGCGGCACCACCGTTCCCGTGCTGTTCCGTTTCCGGGACCTGCTGCGCAGCCGCATTGCGGAGCTGAACGACAGCTTCCGGAAGGCGATCAAGGAAGCGGATTACCAGGGCAAGTACCAGGGTGTCTACCCCATCAAGGTGAACCAGCAGCGGCAGGTGGTGGAGGAGATCGCGGAGTTCGGCACCAAGTATGATTACGGTCTGGAGGCCGGTTCCAAGCCGGAGCTGATTGCCGCCATGGCCCACATGCACAATCCGAATGCCTACCTGATCTGCAACGGGTACAAGGATGACGAGTTCATTGACCTGGCGCTGACGGCCCAGAAGATGGGGCTGAATATTTTCATTGTGCTGGAAATGCCTTCCGAGCTGGACGTGATTCTGGAACGCGCCCGGAGGATGGACATCCGCCCCAATCTGGGCGTGCGCATCAAGCTGGCGGCCAAGGGGTCCGGCCTGTGGCAGGAGTCCGCGGGGGACAAGTCCGTGTTCGGCCTGAATGCGGCCCAGGTGGTGGACGTGGTGGATAAGCTGAAGCAGGTGGATGCGCTGGATTGCCTGAAGCTGCTCCATTACCACCAGGGGTCCCAGATTCCGAACATTTCCGTGGTGCGCGAGGGGCTGACGGAGGCCGCCCGCATTTACGTGGACCTGGTGAAGGAGGGCGCGCCGCTGGGCACGCTGGACATGGGCGGCGGCCTGGCCGTGGATTACGACGGGTCCAAGACGAATTTCCATTCCTCCTGCAACTATTCCATTGCGGAATTCGCCCGTGACGTGGTGGAGGTGGTGGGGGATATGTGCACCAAGTACGAGGTGCCCCATCCCACGCTGGTGACGGAGTCCGGGCGTGCCGTAGTGGCCTATTATTCCGTGCTGGTGTTCAACGTGCTGGACGTGACGAGCGCGCCGGGCGAGGAACCGCCGCCCGAGCTGCCGGAGGATGCGCCGGAGCTGTTGAAGGCTTTTGCGGATACGGACCGGACCCTGGCCAGGAAGAACATGCAGGAGTGCTACAATGACGCCTGCTATTACCGGGACCAGCTGCGCGCCCAGTTTTTTTACGGGAACGCCACCCTGCGCCAGCGCGGGCTGGGAGAGGCCTATTACTGGCACATCCTGAGCCGCATTTCCCGCATGCTGGCGGAGATGGAAACCATTCCGGAAGACCTCCGGGAGCTTTCCTGCTCCATGGTGGACTTTTATTACGGCAATTTCTCCCTGTTCCAGTCCCTGCCGGATTCCTGGGCCATCCGCCAGCTTTTCCCCGTGATGCCTCTGCACCGTTTGAACGAACGGCCCACGAACAAGGCCGTGCTGGCGGACATCACCTGTGACTGCGACGGGAAGATAGACCATTTCATCGACCGTGAGGACGTGGCTACCGCTCTCCCCCTCCATGCCATCAAGCCCGGAGAGGACGATTATTACATAGGCGTGTTCCTGGTGGGGGCCTATCAGGAGACCCTGGGAGACCTGCACAACCTGCTGGGGGATACGAACGTGGTGGGCGTGCACCTGGAAGGCGGCCGCCCCGTTTACACCCATGAAGTGGAGGGCGATACGGTGGCCGATGTCCTTTCCTACGTGGAGTATGACCCCAAGGAGCTGATCAACAAGTTCCGCACGTTTGCGGAACAGGCCGTAGCCGACGGGAAAATATCGCCGTCAGAACGCCGGAGGGCTCTGGAAGTGTTCCGTTCCGGCCTGAACGGATATACCTATTACGAGCTGTAGGAAACGGCCTTTTTTCCATGTCCCGGCAGGGAAAAGGGCCTTCCGTTCCAAAGCGTTTTTCTCTTTGCCCATCAGGCCGCCGGCGGTTCTTCCGGCGGTTCCGTCTCCGCAATGACCTTGGCCGGCGTCAGCCCCCAGAAGCGCGTGGCCGTTTGCGGGGAAATGCCTTTCATGTTCAGGTACCGCGTGCGGAGCAGGGAGGAGGAGCGGTGGCCCATTTCCATTTGCAGCAGGTTGTAGTCCTTGAAGTGCTTGGCGTGATAGCTGGCATAGGTATGCCGCAGGCAGTCAGGCACCCATGATTTCTTTCTTCCGCCCCAGCCGGCTTTTTTGCGGATTTTGCGCCACTTGATCGTCCAGCCCTTCGGGCAGATGGGCGTGCCGGGTCCGGGCTTGCTTTTGTCACGGCAGAATTTGAGCCATTTGGCAAGCACGGGCAGGATGGTGACGTGTCTGGCGCCTCCGGTCTTGGTATGCTTGGAGTTCAGGATCACGCAGCCGTCGCGGATGGCGATGTTTTCCCAGAGCAGGCGTTCCACTTCCTGCGGACGGATGCCCGCAAAGATCATCAGGGCCGCTCCAGCCACGCAGCTTCCGTCAAATTCATCCATGCACGCCTTGAGAAGCTGGGTCACTTCTTTCAGCGTCAGGGCGGGAATTTCCTGCTCCCGCAGGAAGGGCGTATCCACGCGGAGGATGGGGTTTTCATCACACCATCCGCGCTTGACGGAGAAGGAGAAGATGCCGCTCAGGATGAGCCTCGCCTTGTGCCTCTGACGGGACGTGGTGAAGGTGTTCATCAGGATGCTCTGGCATTCCTCCACGCTCAGGTTCCGGAGGGGCGTGTGCTCCAGTTCCGGGTTGCTCTTCTTGAGCTTGTGGATGATGCTCCTGATGTCCGTCAGCGTCCGGGGACGGCGGTGGCTTTTGGAACGCAGGCATTCCACGGCCGCCGTACCGAAGCTGACGGTATGGTGTTTGTTCTTGATGGCGTTCAGTCCCAGGGAGACGACTTCCCTGCACCGGGTGATGGTGCAGATTTCATCTCCCAGGGCCTCCTTGATTTCCAATACCAGCCTTGCAGCCTGGATCAGGGTGACTGATTCCCCTTCCAGAAGCGCGGCTCCAACGTATTTCAACTTATTTGTATTCGGTGCTTTTCTCATACTCATTCCTCGTGTTTGTACAAACACGGTTTTAATGAAAAAGGCCATCCTTATAGTAAAGAAAACTTATGCTTTCCATCGGAAAACGCGTAACCGTAAAGGATATGTTGTTACTTATGTTTTCTTTGATCCGATCGGAAAATCAAAGTTTCTGGTAGTGCAGGAACCGAAAATGTTAGAAAGCATGGTTATGTTCATGAATGTTAAATTGAATACTATCCATTTGACGCCAATAAATTCTTGTTAGAAGAAGCGGAGAACTCCCCCGCAGGATGAAAGTATTTTACATGCCTGAACGTATGAGATAAATTATTCCACTGTACCATGAACATCAGAATCCACTCTTTCAACGTATCGTGTGCCGGGCTGTGCTGCGCCCTGGGCTCCTTTCTGGCGGCTGATGCCCGTGAGGTCCATTCCCTGAACGGCTCCTGGGATTACAGCTTCAACGGAGGCTCTTCCGGGAAAGTGGCGGTTCCCCATACCTGGAATGCGGAGGATGCCGCGGACGGCGTGAAGGGGAAGCGCGGAGACGCCAAGTCCGTCAACAGCGACGCCTACCGGCGCGGCTCCGCCGTTTATTCCCGCACACTTCCGGTGGCCCCCAGGCCGGGCAAGAGGTATTTCATCCGCGGCGGAGGCGCCAGCATCGTTTCCGAGGTTTCCGTCAACGGGAAGCCTGCCGGCAGGCATGAGGGGGCGTTTACCGCTTTTTGTTATGAAATCACTCCTCTCCTGAAACAAGGCTCCAACACGGTTTCCGTTCTGGTGGACAATACGCAGCGGGAACATATCGCGCCCCAGCGCGGGGATTTTTCCATGTTCGGCGGCTTGTACCGGCCCATTGAGCTGATTGAAACGGACGGCGTGTGCATTGACCCCCTCTTTTACGCCTCCCCCGGCGTCTTCATTACGACGAAGTCCCTGGATAAGTCCAAAGCGGAGGTGGAAGTGAAGACCCTGCTGAACTCGGACGGGAAGGCGGGGGACGTGGATGTAGCCGTGGAAATCCTGGACATGAAGGGCAGGAAAGTGGCCGGAAAGACGGTGAAAGCCGCCGCCGGGGAAAAGAAGAACCTGGAGGTTCCCGTAACGCTGGCGATCGCCAAGCCCGTGCTCTGGAACGGAGTCAGGAATCCCTACCTCTACCAGGTGAAGACTTCCATCAGGACGGCGGACGGCCAGACGGACGAAATAGTGCAGCCTCTGGGCCTCCGGACCGTTTCCGTCGATCCCGGGAAGGGTTTTGTCCTGAACGGGAAGCCCATGCAGGTCAAGGGCGTCAGCCGCCACCAGGACATGAAGGGAAAGGGCTGGGCGCTTTCTCCGGAGGATGAGGCGCGGGACATCCGGCTGATTGCGGACATGGGAGCGGACGGCCTGAGAACGGGGCACTATCCCGCTTCTTCCAACGTTTACGACCTGTGCGACAAGACGGGGCTGGTCGTCTGGTCCGAGGTGCCCAACGTCAACCTGGTGCGGGATACGCCGGAGTTCCGGGAGAACAACCGCCTCCAGGCCCGGGAAATGATTTACCAGCACTGGAACCACCCCTCCATCTGCATGTGGGGCATTTTCAATGAAATCGGCCACCAGCCGGAGGCTTCCTCCAAAGGGGTGGACATGGAGGCTGAATTGACGGAATTGAACAAGTTCGTGAAGGAGACGGACCCCTCCCGCATGACGGTGGGGGCCAGCAACCAGGCGGGCCGCAAGAAGCTGAACAATATTCCGGACCATATCGCGTTCAATACGTATCCCGGCTGGTACGGGGGCGGCCCGGAAACCATGAAGGGGAACCTGAATGGCTACATCCGCGATTACGGCGGCAAAATGGGAATCGCCGTCAGCGAATACGGCCATGGCGCCAGCACGGGCATGCATGAGAATCCGGCCAAAAGGCCGTCCCCCACCGGGTTCTGGCATCCGGAGGAGTGGCAGTCCCAGGCGCATGAGATCAATTACAAGTGCATCAGGGAGAGGCCGGAGGTGTGGGGCTCCTTCGTCTGGAACATGTTTGACTTCGGTTCCGCCTCTCGTTTTGAGGGGGAAAGCCCCGGCATCAATGACAAGGGGCTGGTGACCTATGACCGCAAGACGCCCAAGGACGCCTATTTCTTCTACAAGGCCAACTGGAGCCCCCAGCCGACCGTGTACATCACGTCCCGCAGGTTTGCGGAACGCACGGAGAAGACGGTGCCCGTGAAGGTTTACAGCAATGCCCCCGCGGTGAAGCTGGCTGTCAACGGGAAGGCCGTGGGAAGCGTCAAGCCGGATGAATTGAAGCGCGCCGTCTGGCCTGAAGTGACTCTCAAGCCCGGCGTCAACACCATCACGGCCACGGCCTCCATGGGCGGGAAAACGTACACGGATTCCTGCAAATGGACCTTGAAGCCTTCCGGGGGAGAGGAAGGAAAGAAGGATTCCGAGCGCTATCAGGACCCTTCCATCAACAAGTACAAGTAAGCAACCCAGCACCTGACCCGAGATGAAGACGGTACGAGCATTTTTGTTTTCCATGATGTGCCTGGCTCCGGCGCTGCCCCTGCTGGGGGAAGCCCCGTACTGGGAGAATGAAGAGGTGACGGGAATCAACAAGGAGGCTCCCCGCGCCTCCGTTCTCCCGGCGGGAGACAAGGCGCTGAGCCTGAACGGTGACTGGAAGTTCAAGTTTTCCATGACGCCGGACGGGAGGCCTGCCGATTTCTTCAAGCCTTCCTATTCCGTTTCCGGATGGGATACGGTCAAGGTGCCTTCCAACTGGCAGCTTTACGGCTATGGTACGGCCATTTACACGAACGTTCCGTATCCCTTCAAGCCGAATCCCCCCAAGGTGATGGGGGAACCGCCCAGGAACTGGCCGGCATACAAGGAGCGCAATTCCGTGGGCTCCTACCGACGGGATTTCAATCTCCCCGCCTCCTGGAAGGGGGAGCAGGTAATGATCCGGTTTGACGGGGTGGAATCCGCCTTTTACGTGTGGGTGAACGGCCGCAAAGTCGGCTATTCCGAGGATTCCTACACGGGCGGCGAGTTCGACCTGACTCCCTACGTGAAGCCGGGCAGGAACACGATTGCCGTGGAAGTGTACCGCTGGAGCGACGGCTCCTATCTGGAGGACCAGGATTTCCTGCGCCTTTCCGGCATTTTCCGGGACGTGACCCTGTTCGCCCAGCCGCAGGTGCATGTGCGCGACCTGTTCCTGAAGGCGGGGCTGGACAGGAAGGATTACACGACGGGGGTGCTGGACGGAACGTTCACCATCCGTAATTCCGGCAAGAAGGATATTCCCGCCGGAATGAAGCTGGATTATTCCATTGAAGGGATTTCCACCAATTTAAATTGGGAGGGCGCGAGCGGCTCTGGCCGCGTGCAGACGGACAACAGGGGCAGGCTGGATTCCGGCACGCTGGAAGTTCCCGCCATTCCCGCCGGAGGCGAGGTTCAGGTGGCTCTGGACAGGAAGTTTCCCGGCGTGAAGCCGTGGACGGCGGAAACGCCCAACCTGTACAAGGTGACCTATTCCCTGAACGGGAAGGACCCCCGGTCCGTCAATATCGGCTTCCGTTCCGTGGAAATCGCCGATAACGGCGCGGTGCTGGTCAACGGAAAGGCCGTCAAGTTCAAAGGCGTCAACCGCCATGAAGCGCATCCGGATTACGGGCGCGCCATTCCGCGGGAGGTGATGGAAAAGGACGTGCAGATCATCAAGGCGCACAACATCAACACCGTCCGCTGCTCCCACTATCCCAACCATCCCTATTTCTACGAACTGTGCGACCGCTACGGCCTGTACGTGATGGATGAAGCCAACTGCGAGGCCCACGGCATCCGCAACAGCGGCATGGACATTTCCCGGAAGCCTTCCTGGAAGAAGGCGCATGTAGAACGCAACATGAGCATGGTGCACCGTTCCAAGAACCATCCCTCCATCGTGTTCTGGTCCCTGGGCAACGAGTCCGGCAACGGGCCGAATTTTGAAGCGGCCTCGGAAGCCATCAGGGCCTATGACGATACGCGCCCCCTCCATTACTGCGAATTCCCGCACGGCCACAAGGCCGTGGACATGGATTCCGCCATGTATCCGCCCGTGGACCGGGTGGAAAACTGGGGGAAGCAGAAGACTTCCCGTCCCTTCTTCGTGTGCGAATACGCCCATTCCATGGGGAATGCCCTGGGCAATTTCAAGGAGTACATGGAAGCCTTTGAGTCCTCCCCGCGCATGGTGGGCGGGGCCATCTGGGATTTTGTGGACCAGTCCCTCCGCGCCAATCCTGCCGGGAACGGCATTTACAAGCCCGCTCCCTTCAAGGGCGTGACGCAGGCCTACGGCGGCATGTTCGGGGACAGGCCCAACCAGGCCAATTTCTGCGACAACGGCATTATTCTGGGCAACCGGAACACCACGGCCAAGACGAAGGAGGTGAAGAAGGTGTACCAGTACATGGCCTTTGACCGCAAGGACGGTTCCCTGACCGTTCGCAACAAGTATTTCCACAAGCCGTTGAAGGGCTATACGCTTTACCTGGTGTCCCTCGCGCCCGGCGGCAAGCATGCCGTGGAGCGCATGGCTCTGCCGGAGGCGGCTCCCGGCAAGTCCGTGACGGTGAAACTGCCTTCCGCCGCCATGCAGACGGGCTCCCTGATGGTTCTGGCGGATGCCCGGTTCAAGCTCCCGGAAGACGTGAAGGAGCTTTCCGCCAAACAACTGGAGCATGTGGCGGACGAGTGCGAAGCTTACGAGTGGTTCCCGGCGGCCGTGGAGAAGGAGGCTTACGTGAAGGCTCCGGCGGCGCTGCCCGCCGTCTCCGTGCGCCAGGGCGATCCCGTGGTGGTGCAGGGGAAGGGCTTTTCCGCCTCCTTCAAGGGCGGCATGCTTTCCGCCCTCCGTTACGGCAGCCAGGACCTGATTCTGCCCGGCTATCCGGTGGCGCTCCAGGCGTACCGTTCCCCGGTGGACAATGACTCCTGGATCAGAAGCAAGGTAGAGGGGAAGATGAAGATGCAGAACATGAAGGCGGAGTATTCCGACGTGAAGGCCGCCGTCATTTCTCCCGGCGTGGCCCGCATTACGGCGCAATTCCGGACGAAAGGCTCCGACCTTTCCTTCTCCGGGGAGGTTGCCTGGACGGTGTTCGGCAACGGCGTCATCAATGCCTCCGTCAGAATGTATCCCTCCGCCAAGGGGGAAGAGCTCCTGCGGCTGGGCGTCACCTTCGGGATGCCTGCCGCCTATGACCAGGTGGAATACCTGGGGCTGGGGCCGTGGGACAATTACCGGGACCGCCGCACGAGCTGCTGGAAGGACGTGTTCCGCACTTCCGTGGACGACATGTTTTTCGCCTATTCCCGCCCCCAGGATATGGGCAACCGCATGGAAACGGACTGGGTGGCCCTGTCTAGACCCAAGGCGGCTCCGGCGCTGTGGGTAGGCTCCGCTTCCCCCAGGGCCCCGCTGGAAGTGTCCATCCTGCGTTATACGCCGAAGGAGCTCAACAACGCCAAAAGCCTGGACAGGCTGCCGGAGAAGGACAAGGTGATCGTGAATCTGGACGCCTTCCAGATGGGGCTGGGCGGTTCCTCCTGCGGGCCGCGCCCCATGGTCAAGTACCAGACGCTGAGCGAAGCCACCCCCCTGGGCTTTGTGCTGGCCCCCACGTCCGCCCTGCTGAACCTGGCGCGCGCGGGACTGGGCGTGCCCCATTCCCCCGTGATTGAACGGGACGGGGACGGCATGGTCAGCCTGGTTTCCTCCACGCCCGGAACGGAGATGAAGTATTCCGTCAACAAGGGGCCGGAAAAAACGTACCGGAAACCCTTCAAGCTTCCCGAAGGGGAAGTGAGGGCCTGGGCTGCCGCCGGGAAATCCGGCAAAGTGCCTCCCACGTCTCCCGGCGAGCGGAAATTCCCCCTTATCAAGGGGCAGGGCGAATGGAAGATCCTGAGCGCTTCCTCGGAAGAGCCGGATACCGGCTTCGCCCACTTTGCCATTGACGGGAACCCGGATACCTGCTGGCATACGTCCTATACGAACGGCCTGCCGGGCTTCCCCCACTCCATTGCCGTGGACATGGGAACCAGAATGAAGTTCACCGGATTCATCTACACGCCCAGAATGGACAAGGACAAGGGCCTCATCAGCCAGTACACGTTCTCCGTTTCCGATGACGGGCAGAACTGGAAGGAAGTGAAAAAAGGCCAGTTCACCTACCATTACATCCGGAAGGACCCGGCTGTTCAGCGCATCGACTTCGGCAAGCCTGTGGAGGCCCGCTATTTCAAGCTGGACGCCCGCTCCCCGGTGAAGGGCGGCGAGCAAAGCGCCACCGTTGCTGAACTGAATATTATTACCCAGTAACGGATCGGCAGGCGTTTTGCGCTGCTTTCCGAATGAAGGCTTTTTTCCAGCCGTGCAGCCCGGAAGGGGTGCGCGGCTTGTTGCTGCGGGCGCTCCAGGGAGCGGAAATGTTTTTTGGTTGAAAGAAAGAGCACCGTGGAATGGTAGCATACGCATGCGCAAGATGATTGCCTGTATGCTGGGCGCCGCCGCCCTGTGTTTTTCCATGGCCGGAGCGGAAACGCCCGTTTCCGCCGCGGAGAAAGCTTCGTCTCCCTGCAGGAGGATGGCCTGGAACCGCGGCTGGGAGTTCCGGCTGGAAGACGAACCCGGTAAAAGCGGCTGGCAGACGGCGCATTTGCCACATACGTTCAGCCTGCCCTATTTCATGTCCGATTCCTTTTACACGGGGCGCGGCTCCTACCGCAAGAAGCTCGTGGTGCCGGAGGAATGGCTGGGGCAGAAGGTTTTTCTGGATTGCGGCGCAGCCTTCCAGGTGGCGGAGGTGACGGTGAACGGAAAGGCCGCAGGATGGCATGAAGGGGGGTATACGGCGTTCCGGACGGATTTGACGCCTTTCCTGAAACGCGGGGAGAATTGGGTGGAGGTGCGTGTGGACAACCGCTGGAACCCCCGCATCGCCCCGCGGGCGGGAGAGCATACCTTTTCCGGCGGCCTGTACCGGAACGTGCATCTGCACGTGTGTTCTCCCGTGCATCTTCCCGCGCACGGCATCTGGGTGCAGACGCCGGAAGTGACTCCTTCCCGCGGGAAGGTCCGCATTCTGGCGGCAGTGAAGAATGATAGCGAGAGGATAAAGAGGGTGACGGTGCGCCATACCGTGAGGGAGGACAAGGGTGGCCGCGTGGTGCTCCGCGGGGAAGAGCCCGTGGAGCTGGGCGCGGGAAAGGAAGCGTGCGTTCAGACGGACCTGCCTCCGCTGGCCGCTCCCAGGCTGTGGAGTCCGGCCGTTCCCAACATGTACCGCGTGACGACGGAGCTGGTGGGCGAAGGGGGAGAAGTGCTGGACCGGGCGGAGAATCCCCTGGGCTTCCGCACCGTGGAGCTGACGGCGGACCGGGGCATGCTGATTAACGGGAAGCCCGTTTACCTGCAAGGAGCCAACATTCACCAGGACCACGCGGGATGGGGGGACGCCGTGACGGACGCCGGAGCGCGCCGGGACGTGCTGCTGATGAAGGACGCCGGGTTCAATTTCATCCGCGGCTCCCATTATCCCCATTCCCAGGCTTTTCTGGACGCCTGCGACCGGGAGGGGATGTGCATGCTGAATGAAGGCATTTTCTGGGGCATGGGCGGCTTCAAGGAGCACGACAGGTACTGGAATTGCGACGCCTATCCCACGGAAGAGAAGGACCGCGCCGCGTTTGAGGAGAGCTGCATGCGCCAGGTGAGGGAGATGGTGCTGCAATTCCGCAACCACCCTTCCATCGTCATCTGGAGCATCAGCAACGAACCGTTTTTCACCCGGCATGCGCCGGAGGCCAGGGCCCTGTGCGGCAAGCTGATTGCCCTGGTGAAGGAGCTGGACCCGACGCGCCCCGTGTGCGCCGGGGGAGGCCAGCGCGGCGATTTCGACAAGCTGGGGGACATGGCCGCCTTCAACGGGGACGGCTCCCATGTGAAGACGCCCGGCAGGCCCAGCATGGTGACGGAATACGGTTCCGTGAGCTGCAGGAGGCCGGGGGCTTATGCGCCGGGCTGGGGGGACATGGCCGGGGACAAGCAGGCGGGGGCGCGCTATGCCTGGCGCGCGGGGGAGGCGGTCTGGTGCGGTTTTGACCACGGCAGCATCTGGCCCTCCGGCGGACGCATGGGCATTGTGGATTACTTCCGCATTCCCAAGAGGGCCTGGTACTGGTACAGGAATGAGTTTAAAAACATTCCCCCGCCGGAATGGCCCATGGAGGGAACGCCTGCGCAGGTGAAGCTGACCGCGGACAAGAAGGTCATCAGCCCGGCTGACGGCACGGACGATGTGCACGTGACCGTGAAGGTGGCGGATGCCTCCGGCAGGCAGATAGCCAATGCCGTTCCGGTAACGCTCACGGTGGAATCAGGCCCCGGAGAGTTCCCCACCGGCAAGAGCATCACGTTCACGCCCGGGACGGACATTGACTTCATTGACGGCTGCGCGGCTATTGAGTTCCGGTCTTATTACGCCGGGAAAACGGTCATCAAGGCGTCTTCCCCGGGATTGAAGGGGGACAGCATCCAGATTGTTTCCCGGAACGCCCCGGCGTACGTGGCGGGCAGGAGCGCGGAAACGAAGGAGAGGCCCTACAGGCGTTTTTCCGCGCAGGAGAGGGATGCCCAGGTGGCGCGGTACGGGCAGTCCGGAACCGGAGCCGGAGAGAAGGCGAACCTGGCGGCTTTGAGGCCTTGTTCCGCTTCCTCCAATCTTCAGGACGCGATGAAGGCGTCCGATGGCGACGGCGCTTCCGCATGGGTGCCGTCCGCAGAAGACAGGGAGCCATGGTGGCGGCTGGACATGGAGTTTGAATTCCGCCTGGACCGGGTGGAGGCGAAAGCCTCCGGGAACTGGAAGGGGCAGCCTCCCGTGGTGCAGGTCAGCAAAGACGGCAAAACCTGGAAGGATGTGAAAACCGTTCTTCTGAAGGACGGGGCCGGATTGGTCGCCGCGTGCTCCGGGGAGGCGAAGGCCAGGTATGTCCGCATCCGGCTGTCGCCGGGGCAGGGGATTGCGGAAGTGGCCGTGTGGCCGGCGGATGCATCATGAGGGGGCCTGTTCCTCCGGGGCGGGGGGCTTTTTCCGGCCTCTC
>ENA-OWOV01000396-OWOV01000396.1-gut-metagenome-genome-assembly--contig:-NODE-396-length-14601-cov-4.132539_pt1 | contig 14601 bp, 13 predicted proteins | sample MGYA00248247_ERZ651799 | MGnify/ENA primary metagenome ERZ651799 (study PRJEB26908, sample SAMEA4031712) | gut metagenome | biome: gut; feature: normal infant; material: stool | place: China | collected 2015...
CGGACGGTTCCCCGGCCCATACGGTCAAGTGCTTCGGTGTGGTGAACCGCTATGACCTGCAGGAGGAATTCCCGCTCATGACGCTGCGCCGCACCTATTGGCGCTCATGCGTGGAGGAACTGCTGTGGATCTGGCAGAAGAAGTCGAACAACGTCCACGACCTCGGCAGCCATATCTGGGACAGCTGGGCCGATGAGAGCGGCTCCATCGGCAAAGCCTACGGCTATCAGCTCGGCATCAAATACCGCTTCCCGGAGGGAGAGTTCGATCAGGTCGACCGCGTGCTATACGACCTGAAGCACAATCCGGCCAGCCGCCGCATTCTGACAAGCCTCTACAATTTCGCCGATCTGCACGAGATGGCTCTGTATCCCTGCGCCTATTCCATGACGTTCCATGTCAGCGGCAACCGGCTCAACGCCATTCTGAATCAGCGCTCGCAGGACATGCTCACGGCAAACAACTGGAATGTCGTGCAGTATGCCGTGCTCGTGCACATGCTGGCGCAGGTCAGCGGTCTTGTCGCAGGCGAGCTCGTGCATGTGATCGCCGATTGCCATATCTACGACCGCCACATTCCGCTTGTCGAGCAGATGCTGGAGCTGGAGCCGTATCCCGCGCCGGAATTCCGGCTCGATCCTGCGGTCACGGACTTCTATGCCTTCACGCCGGACAGCGTGCAGGTGGAGAACTACCGCTATCATCCGTTTTCGGCCAGAATTCCTGTCGCCATTTAGGAGGAGCCATGGACTGCATCGTCAACGTCACGCAAAACTGGGGCATCGGGAAGGACGGCGATCTGCTTGTCTCCATTCCCACCGACCTGCGCCGCTTCCGCGCGCTCACGACCGGGAAGACCGTGATCTATGGCCGCAAGACCCTGCTCACCTTCCCCCACGCGCGCCCGCTGCCGAACCGCGAGAACTGGATCCTATCGGCCACGCCCGGCTTTTCCGTGCCGGGCGCAGCGGTGTTTCCGTCGCTTGCGGCCCTGCAGGAAGCCCTGCGTACCCGTCCGGCCGATTCGCTGTGCCTCATCGGCGGTGCGAGCGTCTACCGCACACTGCTGCCGTGGTGCAGCCGCGTGCTGCTCACGCAGACCTGCGCCGACCTGCCTGCCGACCGGTTTTTCCCCGATCTGGACCGGCTCCCGAACTGGCGCTGCACGGACACCGGCCCCCTGCAGGAGGACGGCGGCCATTGCTTCCGCTATCTGACCTACGAAAACGACGCTCCGCTTCCATTATGAACATAGAATTGCTCCCTTCTGCGCAGACTAAACGCCGAAGGGAGTGATTTTTATGCCGATTTTACCTTTGACGGAAGAAAATTTCGAGCAGGAGGTCCTGCAGGCCGAGGGGCCGGTGCTCGTAGACCTCTTTGCCGCGTGGTGCGGCCCGTGCCGTGCGCTTGCGCCGGTGCTGGACGCACTGGCCGAGACCCGGCCGGAGCTGCGCATCGGAAAGGTCGATGTGGACGCCCAGCCCGAGCTTGCGGCGCGGTTTGACGTGCTGACCGTCCCGACGCTGCTGCTGTTCCGCTCCGGCAGGCTGCTCCGGCGCACGACCGGCGCAAAAACGCTGACGGAGCTGGAGGAATTCCTGCGGAGCGGCGAAGCATGAGATGCTATGACATGGCCGTGGTCGGGGCCGGACCGGCGGGCTGCACGGCGGCTCTCTATGCCGCCCGCGCCGGGCTGGACGTGCTCGTTCTCGAGCGGCTCGGCCCCGGCGGGCAGATGGCGCAGACGCAGCACATTGAGAATTACCCCGGCTTTCCGGACGGCGCAGACGGAGCCGCGCTGGCAGACGGCATGAAAGCGGGTGCGGAGCGCGCGGGGGCCATTTTTCTGCTGGCTGACGTCCGCAGTGCGCAGCTCACCGGCCGCGTAAAGGAGCTGCAGACGGACGGCGGGCCGGTCCTTGCCCGGACCGTTGTGCTCGCCACGGGAGCGGGCCCGCGGAGGCTCGGGCTGCCGCAGGAGGACGAGCTGCCCGGCGTGAGCTACTGCGCCGCCTGCGACGGGGCGTTTTTCCGCGGGAAGGACGTCGCCGTGGTCGGCGGCGGCAATTCCGCCGTCAGCGAAGCCCTGCTGCTGTCGAGACTGTGCCGCCATGTGTCGCTCGTGCACCGCCGCAGCACGTTCCGGGCATCTGCCGCAGAGCTGGCGGCGCTGGAAAAGCAGGACAATGTGACATTCTGCCGGAACAGCATCGTAACGGAGCTGCTGGGCCGTGAGCGCCTGACCGGCATCCGCCTGCAGAACGGCCGGGAGCTGGAGATCAGCGGCCTGTTTGTCTGCATCGGCCGCACGCCTGTCTCCGCCCTCGGCGGCGAGCAGCTCCGCCGGACGCCGGACGGCTATTACTGCGCGGACGAGACGACGCGGACCGGTCTGCCGGGCGTCTATGCCGCAGGCGACGTGCGGGAAAAGCAGCTGCGCCAGATCGTTACGGCCGTCTCGGACGGCGCAGCGGCGGCGCAGCAGGCGGAGCATTATCTGGGCAAAACGTCCCGCAGGGCGGAAATATAGCGCGGATCCGTGCCGCAGCAGCCGCCGACGAGTGCAGCTCCGGCATCGATCAGCGTGCGCATATGCTGCGCGAATGCCGCCGGGCCCATGGAATAGATGGCCTCGCCCTCCGGCGAGATCTCCGGCATACCCGCATTCGGCTTGACAAGGAGCGGCACCTTTGCAGCCTGCCTCATGTTGCGCACAAGGCTTTCGAGCTGGTCCGGGCCGGTGGAGCAGTTGATGCCGACGGCGGCCGCGCCGAGCTCCTGCAGCGTCTCCACGGCCTCGACGCAGGTCCCGCCGAAATAGCCGCTGCCGTCGGCCTGCACCGTCATGCTGCACAGGACCGGCAGTGTGCAGACGCTCTGCGCCGCCTCGAGGGCGACGGTCATCTCGTCGATGCCGAGCATGGTCTCCACAACGAGCAGGTCGGCCCCGGCCTTGGCCAATGCCGTAATTTGCTCCGTGTAAATTTCAAACAGCTCGTGATATGTCATCGTCCCGGCAGGCTCGAGCGGCACGCCGGTCGTTGTGAGGTCGCCTGCCACGAGCGCGCGGCCGCCTGCCGCCTCGCGCGACAGGGCGACGAGCTGCCGGTTCAGAAGCGCAACATCGTTCTCTCGGCCGCAGCGTGCAAGCCCGCGCCGGTTGGCGCAGAACGTCGGCGCATAGATGATCTGCGACCCGGCCGCGATATAGTCCCGCTGCAGAGCCAGCAGAGGCTCCGGATGCTCTGTGACCCAGACCTCCGTGCAGATGCCGCGCGGCATGCCCGCGCGCATCAGGTTCGAGCCGGTCGCGCCGTCGAGCAGCACGGGGCCGCGCGCAAGCAGCGCCTGAAAAGCTTCGTTTGTCATAGATTCCTCCGTGGTATGGATTTCTTTCTCTATTCTACCCGTTTCGGCGGGAATTTGCAACGAGAAACTTCCGCATGCATTTTCGGTTGCATTCCGGTGGGGTTTCTGCTAGAATAGCGATAGATTCCATTCATTATTACAAGGAGGACAATATGAAAAAGTCCGTACTGCGCAAATATGCCACGCTGATCGCCACGGTCGGCGTCAATGTCCAGAAGGGTCAGGAGGTCTTCATCGCCGCCGAGCTCGATCAGCCCGAATTCGTAAAAATGGTCGTTGAGGAATGCTACCGCGCCGGTGCCAAGCGCGTTGTGGTGGACTGGGACTATCAGCCGCTGACGAAGCTCCATGTCCGCTGGCGCAGCCAGAAGAACCTCTCCACGCTGGAAAACTGGGAGGAGGCCCGCTGGCAGCACTATGTTGACGAGATCCCCTGCCGCATCTACCTGATCTCCGAGGATCCGGACGGTCTGCGCGGCGTCAATCAGGAAAAGATGGCCAAGGCCGGTCAGGCTAAGTACAAGGTCATCCGTCCGTACCGCGACCAGATCGAGAACAAGTATCAGTGGTGTATCGCAGCCGTCCCCGGTGTTGCGTGGGCCAAGAAGCTCTTCCCGAACCTGTCGAAGGCACAGGCCGTCGAGAAGCTGTGGGAAGCCATTCTGGCCGCCTCCCGCGTGGATGACGATCCCGTTGCCGCATGGAAGGCCCATAACGAAGACCTTGCCCGCCGCTGTGCCTATCTGAACGACCTCGGCATCACGGAGCTGGAGTATCACAGCTCGAACGGCACGAATTTCAAGGTCGGCATGATCGAAGACGCCGAATTCAAGGGCGGCGGCGAGAACTCTCTGCTCGGCCACTTCTTCAACCCGAACATCCCGACGGAGGAGGTCTTCATCTCCCCGAAGCGCGGCGTGGCAGAGGGCATCGTCTATTCCACGAAGCCGCTGTCCTATCAGGGCCAGCTTATCGAGAACTTCTCCATCCGCTTTGAGGGCGGCAAGGCCGTCGAGGTCCATGCCGAAAAGAACGAGGCCCTTCTGCAGAAGCTCATCTCCATGGATGAGGGCGCTTCCTATCTTGGCGAGTGCGCGCTCGTTCCCTATAACTCCCCGATCCAGAATTCCGGCCTGCTGTTCTACAACACGCTGTTCGACGAGAACGCCGCCTGCCATCTGGCGCTCGGCATGGGCTTTGCCGACACGATCAAGAATTTTGAGAACTACACGCTCGACGAGTGCCGTGCCAAGGGCATCAACGATTCCATGGTGCATGAGGACTTCATGATCGGCTCCGCCGACCTGTCCATCGACGCGCACACGCGCGACGGCCGTACCGTGCCCATCTTCCGCGACGGCAACTGGGCATTTTAATGGGGATCTCTGAATATATCAGAGCTTTTCTGAGTCCCGGACATAAAAACTGCTGCAGCGATTGTGCTGCAGCAGCTTTTTTATTCCGTTAGCAGGGTGAGCTTCCCGGTTCTGCGGGTCGCGTTCAGGTCGATGAGGCGCTGGTTTTGGCTTCCGCGCCAGCGGAGCTCCAGAGAGCGCTCCGCCTCGACATACGGTCCATCCACGAGCACATCGGCAGCCGCCAGCAGCCGCAGGCGCGCCGGGTCTGACTCCTGCACGAGCGCCTCATAGCGCCAGCCCGTGTAGACCCAGACATTGCCGCCCAGCGCGTGCACAGCCTCGGCCAGCGCGGCGCTTTCCGCCGCCTGCTCCATCGGCTCCCCGCCGGAGAGCGTCAGGCCGTCGAGCAGCGGATTGGCCGCATACCGCGCCAGCAGCGCCGCCGTACTTTCCTCGCGGCCGCCCGCCGGGTCATGTGTCTGTGGATTGTGACAGCCGGGACAATGATGCGGGCAGCCCTGCGTGAATACGGTCAGTCGAAGACCGGGGCCGTCCACAATGGACTCGGAGACCGTTCCGGCAATGCGCATCAGTCCGTCACCCCGTGCTTGACACGGTCGCGCTCCTCGGCGCGCTTGCCGTTGTTGAAGCGGTCGAGCGTGCCCACAAGATAGCCCGTGATGCGGCGGATACGCTCGAAGGGCTGGTCCGGCGTCTCGCGGCGGCCGCAGCGCGGGCAGGTATCGCCGATGATGCCGTTAAAGCCGCAGACCGGGTCGCGGTCGACCGGGTGGTTGATGGAGCCGTAGCCGATGCCGCACTGGCCCATAAAGCGCACGACCTTCTCGAATGCGGGCAGATTCTGCAGCGGATCGCCGTCCATTTCAATGTAGGAGATATGGCCGCCGTTCGTCAGCGCATGATAGGGCGCCTCGATGCGGAGCTTGTCAAAGGCCGAGATCGGATAATACACCGGCACATGGAAGCTGTTCGTGTAATACTCGCGGTCCGTCACGCCGGGGATCACGCCGAAGCGCTTGGCATCCATCCGGACGAAGCGGCCGGAGAGGCCCTCCGCCGGGGTGGCAAGGCAGGAGAAGTTCAGGCCGCGGGCCGCCGACTCTCGGTCAGCGCGGTTACGGATGCGGCCGATGATCTCAAGTCCGAGTGCCTGCGCCTCGGCGCTTTCACCGTGGTGCGCGCCGGTCAGCGCTTTCAGGCACTCGGCAAGGCCGATGAAGCCGATGGAGAGCGTGCCGTGCTTGAGCACCTCGCGCACCTCGTCGTCCGGGCCGAGCTTTTCGGAGTCCAGCCAGACGCCCTGCCCCATCAGGAAGGGGAAATTGCGCACGCGGCGGCGGCTCTGGATCTCGAGCCGCTCGAGCAGCTGGCCGACGACAAGGTCGAGCATCTCATCAAGGCTGCGGAAAAAGGCCTCGCGGTCGCCGCGTGCCAGAATGGCGAGCCGCGGCAGATTGATGGACGAGAAGGAAAGGATGCCGCGACGCGCCGAGACCTCGCGGGAGGGATCGTAGGCATTCGCCACCACACGCGTGCGGCAGCCCATATAGGCGATCTCCGTTTCGGGATGGCCCTCCTTGTAATATTTCAGGTTGAACGGGGCATCCTGGAATGAGAAATTCGGGAACAGGCGCTTGGCGCTGCAGCGGCAGGCCAGGCGGAACAGGTCGTAGTTCGGTTCGCCCTCGTTGAGGTTCACGCCGCTCTTCACACGGAAGATCTGAATGGGGAAGATCGGCGTCTCACCGCTGCCAAGCCCGGCCTCCGTAGCGAGCAGCAGGTTTTTCATCACAAGGCGGCCCTCCGGCGAGGTATCCATGCCGTAGTTAATGGAGGAAAACGGCGTCTGCGAGCCGGAGCGGGACTCCATGGTGTTCAGATTGTGGATAAGCGATTCCATGGCCTGATACGTCGCGCGGTCCGTCTCCTCTGCGGCGCGGCGGGCGGCAAATTCCTGCGCGCGGCGGATATCGCCCTCCACGCAGCCGAAGGCAGCCTTGAGCTGCGCCGCCTCGGCATCGTCATAGGCCTTCTGCCCGGCAAGCGCCGGATGCAGTCCCTTTTCGGCCAGCGAGGCCGCAAAGCCCTTGAGCTGAGCATCGGTCGGTGTTACGCCGCACAGCAGCTCCAGCGCGCGGCTGAGGTTCTGGCGGTAGCAGGCACGGTACGTCTTGGCAACGCCCTCGGCCATGGCATAGTCAAAATTCACGATGCTCTGGCCGCCGTGCTGGTCGTTCTGGTTCGACTGGATGGCGATGCAGGCCAGCGACGCATACGACGCGATGCTCTGCGGCTCGCGGATATGGCCGAGGCCGGTGGAAAAGCCGCCGTGGAACAGCGAGAGCAGGTCGATCTGGCAGCACGTTGTCGTCAGGGCATAAAAATCAAGATCGTGGATGTGGATATCGCCGCGCTCATGCGCCGTGGCATACTCCGGCTTCATCAGGAAGGACTCGGAGAACTGCTTGGCGGCCTCGGAGCCGTAGCGCAGCATGGTACCCATGGCGGTGTCGCCGTCGATGTTGGCGTTTTCGCGCTTGATGTCCGAATCGGCGGCATCCTTGAACGTGATTTCCTCAAACTTGCGCATGAGGCTGGAATTCACCTGCCGCGCGCGGCTGCGCTCCTCGCGGTAAAGAATATAGGCCTTGGCCGTGCGGCCGTAGCCCTCCTGCATCAGCACCTGCTCCACAAGGTCCTGCACATGCTCGACCTCCGGCTCGCAGCCCTCGAGCTCGAGCATGGTCTCCACCTTGCGGGCAAGCGCGTCGGAGACGTCCTCCATGCCGGTCTGCCCGACACCGAGGAATGAACGCCAGATCGCGTTCCGGATCTTTTCTGTATGAAATTCTACGAGACGCCCGTCCCGCTTGCGGATCATTTTCTGCGTCATGACTGTCTCCTCTCGCACACAAGATATGGTAGTACCGCGCAGGCACAAAACGCATATATCGTACTGCAAGTTCCGGTGTCTGTCAAGCACGGCCCGGCCGAAATAGTGCACAAAAAAATCAGGGCAGTTTTCGGCAGACCCGCGATTTTCCGTATAATCTGCGCACCGGGTGTGCATACTATCCACAGCATATGACAACAGGAGGGAAATCAAGATGGACATGCTTGCGCTGATTCTGAGCATCATCGGCTCAATCAACTGGGGGCTGGTCGGCATTTTCAAATTCGATCTGGTCGCCTGGATCTTCGGCGGCCAGACGGCCGTCGTCAGCCGCATCATCTACACGATCGTCGGCCTCGCGGGACTGTGGTGCATCTCGCTGCTGTTCCGCCGCCGCCCGCTGCGCGCCGCAGAGGACGATGCATAACCACCAGAAAAACTGCACAAAAGCAGACTGCCGGACCGAGCCGCAATGGCCCGCCGGCAGTCTGTTTTTTTCGTTCTACCAGAGTAGTGCGGCCGCGACCGTCGGGACTACGAGAATGCCCGCCGCGATGAGCATCGTCTGAATGGTGCTGCGTGTTTTGCGCGACAGCAGCAGGATGACCGCCGCACCGCCTGCGCCGAACAGCACATGCACGAGCGCGCGCAGCCCCAGAACGGTCCGGATGCGCCAGCCCGCTGGCACGCCGCTCAGCAGGGGCAGGCTGTTTGCCTGTGCGCCCCACTCCGGCAGTCCGTAGGCCCCGCGGACGGCAAGCAGGCGCGGCAGGAAAGCTGCCGTCACCATCAGGAGCACCAGCACCGCCGTGAGCAGCAGCTTGCGCCGCAGCACGCGCCCGTTCGCCCCGGCCGCCGTCTGCAGAACGGCAACGCCCGTCTCCTGCTCCATGGCAAACACGGCGGACAGCGCGACCGTCAGGAAGAAGAACAGCTTCGCAAGGTCCAGCAGGTCCTTCTGCACGCCGAAGTAGCCAAGCAGGACGTTATAGCCCGTCTCATAGACATAGGACTGCCCCGGCTGCAGCTGCTCATACTGCTGCTTTGCCTGCTCAAAGCCGTCCTGCGCCCGCAGGGCCGAGAGAACGTCGCGCGCCATGAACTGCAGCGCATCCTCGTTGCCCTCCGTGATGCGGGCATAGTCCGCAAGCTCGTTCTGCAGCTCCGCAAAGCGGGCCGTCTCCGAGGCAAGATAAGCGTTCTTTTCCGGCGTCGGCTCGCCTGCCAGCTTTTCGGAATACGCGCGGTAGAACCATTCGTCCGCATTGAAATAGGCCCGGAAATCGCGATAGCTCCCGACCTGCACCAGCACAAACACCGCAAGCACCAGCAGCGCCCCGCCCGTGAGCAGGAGCTTCCGCGCCTCATAGGCCAGCAGCACCGTGTGCCGCAGGCGCGGCAGCGGCAGGCCCCGGCGCTGCCGCACCGGCTGGACCGCCTGCGTGCGGCAGAACACCACCGCGCCGCCGAGGCAGCCACCCACCGTCAGCAGCAGGAGCATAGCGGGAAGCAGCGCCGTCTGCCGGAGCGGCAGGCCGAAGAAATTCAGATAAATGCAGCCACGCCAGCTCTCCTCAACCTCGGCCGCACGGCTGAGGCTGAGCAGCCGGGGCCAAAGTGAGCCGCGGCTGCCGAGCAGCAGGGCAAGCCCCGCGCCGCCGCCCGCAAGCAGGAACGCGGCCCACGCGCGGCCTGTCGTGGTGCACAGCAGGAAGAACAGCGCGCCCACGGCCCAGCCCCATAGGAGCTTTTCGCCCACGAAGCACAAAAGCCAGCCAAACACCGTCAGCGGGACCGGGCAGCTCTGCATGCTGGGGATCGTCTGGATGGGGCGCGCCGGGTCGCCCAGCCCGAGGACGGCGGCAGAAACGGCCAGATTCGCGCCATAGAGCAGCACGACGCCCGCAAGCACCGTTGCCAGCATGGCGGCGGCCTTGCGCCAGTAGAGCGCGCCGTGGCCGCGCCGCGTCGGGCGCAGCAGCACCATCAGGCCCGCGCTGCGCTCTCCCGTCAGCAGGACCAGCCCTGAGACCGCCGCAAACAGCAGAAGCAGCAGGTCCGTCAGCCGCCAGTCCAGCAGCACCTCCACGCCGTCCGGGAAGGACGGCTCCAGCCGCACGCCGAGCAGGGCGCTGTAGGCCGCAAGGCCCTTTTCCAGCGTGCGCTCGGCAAAGGGATCGGCGGAAAACAGGCCAAGGCGCAGCTTGGCCTCGGTCTCGGCGCAGAGGCCGCGGAGGTATTCGGGGTAATTTTTCGTCGTCTCGACCTCGTCGCGAACCGTGCTCAGCAGGGCGTAGCGCCGGAGGTCCTCGTCCGGCACCTGCGTGATACCGACGTCCTCGCCGTAGATTCCGTTGAGCAGGGCGTCATACTCCTGCTCCAGCGTGTCCAGATGGGCATACTCCGCCCGGACGTCCGCGCGGGTGAAGCCGCCGAGGTCCTCCGTACAGCGGCGGTAGAACAGCGCCGCATTCACCGCGACAGCCAGCGCGAGCAGGAGCATCACATAGCGGTTGCCCAGAATTTTCCGCAGCTCATAGCTCATAGCCCGTCCTCCGCGCCGAAGTAGTGCAGATACACATCCTCCAGCTCCGGCGCAAGCGGCCTGCAGGCAAAGGGCGGCTGCTTTTCCGCCAGCAGGCGCACGCGGATATGCCCCGCGTCGACGCGGGCGATGCCGCAGACCGTCCCGGCGGCCTGCGCGGCGGGCAGCTCGGACTCGGCAAGCTCCGCCTCCCAGACCTGCCCGGCCAGCTCGTGCGTCAGCTCGGCCGGAGAGGCCTTGCGCAGCAGCCGCCCCTCGGACAGGAGCAGCAGCTCGCTTGCCACATACTCCACGTCCGGCACAACGTGCGTCGAAACGATCACGATCTTCTGCAGGGCGATCTCCGCGATGAGATTGCGCACCGCGATGCGCTGCCGCGGGTCCAGTCCGGCCGTCGGCTCATCGAGGATGAGAATGTCCGGCTCGTCCAGAATGGCCTGCGCCAGCAGCAGGCGCTGCTTCATGCCGCCGGAGAGGCTGCGGATCGTCTTGCCGCGCACGTCGGACAGGCCGACCGCGCCGAGCGCCCAGTCGATGCGCTCCAGCGCCCGTGCGCGCGGCATGCGGCGCAGCGAGGCCATGTACAGCAGGAAGCGCTCCGCCGTAAAGCCCGGATAGAGCGTCTGCTGCTGGGGCATGTAGCCCACGCGGCCGCGGAAGGCCGCGCCGAGCGAGCGGATCTCCGCGCCGTTGAAGCGGATCTCCCCCGCCGTCTGGCGCAGGTTCCCGGTCAGGATATTCATGAGCGTACTTTTGCCCGCTCCGTTCGGCCCGAGCAGGCCGTAGATGCCGCCCGTCAGCTCGGCCGAAAAGCCGATCAGCGCCTGTTTTTTTCCGTAATTTTTGCTCAGGGCATCAAATGTCAGTTCCATCATCCATCTCCCCCGCCGTCTCAGCGGAACGCTCCGTCATAATTGCTTCGGTAAAAGTCCTCTTTGCTGCGGAGGCAGTCATGTTTCCTAACACTTGAATGTTCATTTCCGTAACCGGATAAGTCATAACAGGAATCTCCGAGTCTGTAACGCTCGCACCCTAGGTCTCGCCTTTCAGCTCCTTAGCCTCGCTCACGGGAGCAGCATGGCGGCCGCACAGATTCGCTATCGCAGCAGGCTCAGCATTCCTCGACTGGTCAACATGGCCACCTCCTCAGTTACCTGTTTCTATCAGCTTGCCGAACGGGAGCCTAGCGTTGCCTGCAGCGTTGTACTACCATTAACTGACGCACTACCGCCAACATAATTTATGCCAGTAGCATAGTCACCAGCTGCCCTATACGTTACATCGTAAGAGTATGTGGTCGTGCCAGCCTGAATCTTCTGTGCCAGAGTGTATGCTCTCGCACCGCTCTTCACAATTTGATAGCCGTTGTAATGTGTTTCAAACTGTACCGTCAATGCATTATGGACGACAGTTGTCTCCGCAATCGTCTCGCATTTGCTCCTAGCCACATTCGAGCTATTGAACTGCAGATAGAACTTTGCGGAGTACTGTACACCATTTGCGGTGAACGTCTTTTGATCGTACCCCGAACCAGGTGTTCCATACGGCTCAACGTCAGCATCGGCTGCGAACGCCGGGATAGAAAGCGTGGTCAGCAGGCAGAGAAACGTCAGAATGAGTGCAAAAAATTTTTTCATCCTATATGCCTCCTCAGAAACAGAGTAGATGTGGTTATCATATTACGGGCATCGTCTGAACATGGGAGTTAACAGTGAACAATTTCTTCTCTGTCCCTCCCGTCTCTATTCAACTATTGGAATCACCGTATTGTCTTAATCCTTGTATAATTTAGCGAATATTCATCGCAGTCTGTCAGTGGAATGCTCCATCATAGTTACTCCGATAAAAGTCTTCTTTGCTAATGTAACAGACTTCAACATTGCCGGATGGCTCTGTCAGCAGGCCCTTAAAATAACCATCGCACTCATAATCCGTGGAAAATATCATTACATTTCCGCTGCGGGTGTCCAGTTCGGTCACGACCTCATCTGCAATATCGATTGCCCAAACCCGGCAGACATTCTCCGTTCCGCAGATGGCGATCACATGCCCGTCCAGAATCATATAATTGTAGAAATCCCAGTTCTGCTCATAGGTAAAGAGTTTTTTCGCCGCCTGCTTCTCCAGATCATAGACATACAGACTGCGGTCGACCTGATACACAGCGTACTGGCCCCAGCTTCTGTGCGGGTCGACTGTCATGACAAAGTTCTCCGATGTATCCACGAGCACGCTTTCCTCACCGGTCTGGAGATTTCTGGTAAGAAAGCGATACCGGACAAACTGCCGGTCATACTCATCCCATGCTGTTCCCTCCGGCTGCTGCGCAAGCCAGTCTTCAAATTCCGGCGCATCTTCTGCCATTTCCAGCACGCGGAGGACTGCGATGTCCTCCCAGACGCCGTAGAGATCATAGTTATCACAATTTTCGAGGATCGTCGATATCTCACCCGTCTGCAGGTCGACAGAGACAAGGCTGCTCTCCTGCGCGACAGCTGTCAGCTGTACGCCCTCCGTCAGTTCATAGGTCTCTCTGTTCGAAATAACATATGCTTTTCCAAAGGATACGCAGCGCAGCACACATCGGCATGCCTCATTCTCGTTTTCCGGCTCCCAGCTTGCGAGGGTCTGCAGCGGGCCGCCGGACAGCGGACGCGTGACGAGCGCCGAGGCTGTCTCGTCGTCCGTATAAACCAACGCATAGTAGTTTCCCCGGTATTCCACCAGAGACTGCAGGTCGCCGAAGCAGGCATTACAGGTGGGATCATTATGCCGGCAGCCGTTCTGGTAGCACGGGACATAGGTCGTTCTGGTCACGGGGTCATAGGCCTGAATATAGGGCCGGAAAAACGTATCCCACTGCCAGAACCCGCCGGTCGAAGCGGAGGCGGCCATGTTACCAAATACTCGAATGTTCTCCTCCGGAACCGGATAAGTCGTAACAGGAATCTCCGAGTCTGTAACGATCGCACCCGAGGTCTCGCCTCCCTGCTCCGTAGTCTCGCTCACAGGAGCGGCATAGCAGCCGCTCAGGATCGCTATCACGGCAGCTGCTGCAAGCAGCAGGCTCAGCATTCTTCGACTGGTCAACATGGCCACCTCCCTAGTTTTGTAAGGCAGATCAGCGGAACGCCGCGTCATAATTGCTCCGATAAAAGTCCTCCTTACTGATGTAACACTGCTCGAAATCTCCACTCGAATTGCGCTTCAAACCAGCGAAGTAACCGTTGCATTCATAATTTGCGCCAAATGCCACTACATTCCCGCCGCGAGTGTCCAGCGCAATGACTGATCCATCTGCGATGTCTACCGCCCATGCGCGGCAGGTATCTTCCGTTCCGCAAATGGCGATCACATGCCCGTCCATAATCTGGTAATTATAGAACCCCCAGTCCCGCTCATAGGTAAAGAGCTTTCTTTTTGCCTGCTCCTCCAGATCATAGACATACAGACTGCGGTCGACCTGATACACAGCGTACTGGCCCCAGCTTCGATGCGGGTCGACTGTCATGACAAAGTTCTCCGATGTATCCACGAGCACGCTTTCCTCACCGGTCTGGAGATTTCTGGTAAGAAAGCGATACCGGACAAACTGCCGGTCATACTCATCCCATGCTGTTCCCTCCGGCTGCTGCGCAAGCCAGTCTTCAAATTCCGGCGCATCTTCTGCCATTTCCAGCACGCGGAGGACTGCGATGTCCTCCCAGACGCCGTAGAGATCATAGTTATCACAATTTTCGAGGATCGTCGATATCTCACCCGTCTGCAGGTCGACAGAGACAAGGCTGCTCTCCTGCGCGACAGCTGTCAGCTGTACGCCCTCCGTCAGTTCATAGGTCTCTCTGTTCGAAATAACATATGCTTTTCCAAAGGATACGCAGCGCAGCACACATCGGCATGCCTCATTCTCGTTTTCCGGCTCCCAGCTTGCGAGGGTCTGCAGCGGGCCGCCGGACAGCGGACGCGTGACGAGCGCCGAGGCTGTCTCGTCGTCCGTATAAACCAACGCATAGTAGTTTCCCCGGTATTCCACCAGAGACTGCAGGTCGCCGAAGCAGGCATTACAGGTGGGATCATTATGCCGGCAGCCGTTCTGGTAGCACGGGACATAGGTCGTTCTGGTCACGGGGTCATAGGCCTGAATATAGGGCCGGAAAAACGTATCCCACTGCCAGAACCCGCCGGTCGAAGCGGAGGCGGCCATGTTACCAAATACTCGAATGTTCTCCTCCGGAACCGGATAAGTCGTAACAGGAATCTCCGAGTCTGTAACGATCGCACCCGAGGTCTCGCCTCCCTGCTCCGTAGTCTCGCTCACAGGAGCGGCATAGCAGCCGCTCAGGATCGCTATCACGGCAGCTGCTGCAAGCAGCAGGCTCAGCATTCTTCGACTGGTCAACATGGCCACCTCC
>ENA-OWOV01000407-OWOV01000407.1-gut-metagenome-genome-assembly--contig:-NODE-407-length-14372-cov-5.650647_pt1 | contig 14372 bp, 12 predicted proteins | sample MGYA00248247_ERZ651799 | MGnify/ENA primary metagenome ERZ651799 (study PRJEB26908, sample SAMEA4031712) | gut metagenome | biome: gut; feature: normal infant; material: stool | place: China | collected 2015...
GCACGAAGATTTCCACTTTCGAGTTACAAACGGTCAACGGGCTGAGGTAAAGCGGGCCTGCACTGCGAAGGAATATCCCTGATTTCCGCGTCCGATTCGTCACAAAGAAGTCTTTTTCTTTACAAGCGTATCATTCCAACAACTACAAATTTAATTCTATTTATCTTACTTTTTTCGTTGCTGCATACAGCTTTGGTCCTACGATTACTGCAATAATGATCTTAACAGCATCTCCCGGGAGATACGGGATAACGCCCATGAAAAGTCCTTCTTTGAAGGAAAGGCTCATCAGTTTTGCGAGCCAGACTGTTCCGAAGATATAGCATACTGCCATACCAATGAGCATACCGATGATCGTTGGGATCAGCTTACGGTCAAAATATTTCATTGCAAAGCCCTGGATCAGTGCAAGAAAAATAAAGCCGATCAGATAACCGCCTGTCGGTCCTGCAAGTACACTGAGACCTGCATGGAAGGAGGCGAAAACCGGAAGTCCTACTGAACCGAGAAGCAGATAAATTAAAAAGCTGATCGTAGCATCTTTCATTCCCAAAATAAATACGGAAATAAAGATAACCAGATTTGTGAGAGAAATCGGTACCGGACTGAATGGAAGCGGAATTGACAGCGGTGCAAGAATGCAGGTGATCGCAGTCATCAGTCCAATCAGAGTAATCTGTCTGGTTCTTGAATTTTGAGTAAGAGAGGTTGTCTGTCCGTTTGGTTGCTGATTAGTCATGAGTGACTCCTTTCAAATATCTTGATTAAATTTTTTGATGTCCTACGCAAGTATAAAGCACAAAAAAACATTTGTCAACCAATTCTGATTCGAGGTTAACAATCGAACTGCTTCGAGGTTAACAATGTGAATGCGAGAAAAGGTGAGAGAAAGGTGAAACTGTAAATCGACAGTACCAGTTTCAGGTGATTTAATGCTAATTTAATAATTGCAGCTATTCCTATAAAAGATACAGCCATGCTATAATAAAAAATAAGATTTTAATGAAAAGAGGAAGGATATGTTTGGTTATGTGACGGTGTGTGAACCGGAACTGAAGGTAAAAGATCTGAAAAAATACAGAGCATATTATTGTGGGCTGTGTCGTACTTTAAAAGAAGATTATGGATTTATGGGGCAGATGACGCTGACATATGATATGACGTTTGCAGTGATCCTGCTGTCCTCATTGTATGAGAGGATTCCAGAACTGGAGAAGCACCGCTGCAAGATCCATCCAGTAAAGAAGCAGATGATGCTGCGGAACGAGATCACATCATATGCAGCAGCAATGAATGTTTTGCTGGCTTATTATCATATGGAAGATGACTGGCAGGATGAGCGGAAGGTGACAAGCCTTTTGGCAAAAAGTATGATGGAAGGAAAAGTGAAGAAGATCATTGAAGCGTATCCAAGACAGAGCAGAGTGATCAGAGACTCTTTAAAAGAACTTTCAGAGTGTGAAAAGGAGAATTGTCAGGATATTGACCGGGCAGCGTGGAGTTTCGGACGTCTGATGGCAGAACTTCTGCTCTATAAGGAAGATATCTGGGAAAAGACGCTCCGGAAGATGGGATTCTATTTAGGAAAGTTTATTTATATCATGGATGCTTATGAGGATCTTTCTGAAGATAAAAAGAAAAATCGCTATAATCCGTTAAAGCAGATCTCGGAAAAGGAAGATTATGAAGAACGGATGGTTCAGATCCTGCGAATGATGATCGCAGAGAGTACGGCACGGTTTGAGCAACTCCCGTGTCTGGTAGATGTGGACATTTTAAGGAATATCCTGTATGATGGAGTCTGGAATCGGTATAATCAGATTCAGAGTCGGATTCAGGAGCAGAATCAGGAACAAATGAAAAAAAGTAAGAAAAGTGAGGAAAAGAAATAGATGGGGAAAAATCCGTATGAGGTACTTGGGGTGTCTCCGGGTGCATCGGATGATGAGATAAAGAAAGCATACAGGGAATTGAGCAGGAAATATCACCCGGATGCGAATATAAATAATCCACTGGCAGATCTTGCAGCGGAAAAATTTAAAGAAGTTCAGGAAGCTTATGATACGATTATGAAAGAGCGGACAAGTGGATCAGGTTATAGTTATGGATATGCCGGTAACTCGCAGAATGGATACAGTGGCAATAGCTACGGAAATGGTTATACAGGCGGACAGATTGATCCAAGGCTCCAGGCAGCGGCCAATTATATCAACAGCCGCAGGTACAGAGAAGCGTTAAATACATTGGATCAGGTAAATGAGAGGAGTGGAATGTGGTATTATCTCAGCAGTTGTGCCAATGCAGGCTGTGGAAATAATATTCTGGCGAGAGATCATGCAGCACAGGCTGTAAACATGGAGCCTGGAAATCCGCAGTACCGGCAGTTACTGAATCAGTTGGAATTTGGAAGTAACCGCTATAGCAACAGTCCATATGGTGGAGGGTATGCACCGGGGAGCAGTAATTCCTGTGGTACAGGAAATCTCTGCTGTGACCTGTGGATTGCGGATTCAATCTGTGAATGTATGGGAGGAGATCTTTGTACATGCATTTAAAAGCGAAAAGGGCAGCGTTTGGTGGATTGCTGCTTGCGATGACCGTCATCTTTATGTTTTTAGGAAGTGTGATAGAGACAAATACATTATTTTTATTGGCGGCAGCTTCCTTTTTTGTGGGTGTCGTATTCAGAGAGTTCGGTCAGATGACAGGACTTGCTTTTTATCTTTCAGCAGTGTTGCTTGGGTTTCTTCTGGCACCGAATAAACTCTATGTTATTACTTTTGCCGGAATGGGATTTTATATTTGGGGAAGAGAATTTATCTGGAAAATCCTGGAGCGTTCTGCCGGAGTAAAGCGGAAAATGCAGTGGTATCGGCTGGCAAAAGTTATCCTTTTTAACGGACTCTATCTGCCATTGATTTTGGGATATGGAGAATTATTTTTCGGAGGAGAAATATCGGAGTGGCTTCGCTACAGTTCTGTTCTGGCTGGACAGGTGATTTTTGCACTTTATGATAAGGCATATGACTATGTACAGTTGCAGATCTGGGGAAAGATAAGAAACCGGCTTTTTTCTGAGTAAAAAAGGGCAAAAAGGAAGAGCCACATTTCTGTGACTCGAGGGGAAAAAGTTTATGAAAAAGTGTTCTTTGTTAAGAACAATTATAGTATAGAAATAATTTGTGAAAATTGTGTGATGATTGTTTGAATGGAATATGAAAATCTACAAAGTTCTTGAAAGAAGAAAAGAAAATAAAGGAGCAGATAAATCTTGTAAATGTGTAATAATAATGACAGATTTTGCTGGAAAAATATGTAAAAAATTAAGGGAATATTAAAAAAATATTAAAAATTAGGGGGGGTAGTGAAATATACTGAATTATGTTGAAAATAAAGGGGGAAAATGCTATCATTGTGCATGACAAACAGAGGGTGCATCGAAAGGTGCAGAGGCATAAGATGGAGTTTTAAAGGTATAGTTATACAATGAGGGAAAAAGAATTAAAAAAGAGAGCGGAACGAGGAGAGAATGACGTAAAGGGGAAGGAAAAAAGATTCGAACATTGGCAGATTATAGCCGCCTATCTGGTCATATATGACATATTCGCAGTGAATTTTTCTTATTTTCTGGGGTTACTTCTAAGATTTGATTTCAGTTTCACAAAGATTCCAACAGAATATATCCATGCAATGCTCAGATTTGCACCGATTTATACGGTGTTCTGTCTGGCTGTATTTTGGGTACTTAAATTATATAATAGTTTGTGGGCATTTGCCAGTTATACAGAGCTGAACCATATTTTACTTGCAAGCATTATTACAACCCTTTTTAATGTAGGAATTACGATGCTTTGTAAGAGAATGCCGGCTTCTTATTATATAGTAGGAGCAGTCATGCAGTTTTGCCTGATTACAGGGATTCGGTTCGGATATCGCTATATTACTCTTGAGAGAACAAGGATGGCACAGGTGAGAAAAGAGCAGAACCATACAAATGGCCGGAATATTATGGTGATCGGAGCTGGTGATGCGGGAAAGAACCTTGTACGTGAATTGAAGACTTCCGGACGGATCAATGGTACGCTGCGATGCATTATTGATGACAACAGAAATAAATGGGGCAGAAATATTGAAGATGTACCGATCGTAGGGGGAAGAACATCTATCTTTTCAGCAGTTGAAAAGTATCAGATCAGTACGATCCTTTTTGCAATTCCGACAGCAAGTGCAGAGGCAAAAAGAGAGATCCTGAACCTGTGTAAAGAGACAAAGTGTGAACTGAAGATACTTCCGGGAGCGTATCAGTTTGTGCAGGGAGAAGTATCGCTGGCACAGATTAAAGATGTTACGGTAGAGGATCTGCTTGGAAGGGATACGATTCAAGTGGATATGGAACAGATTTTTCAGTACATAAAGGGAAAGACGATTCTGGTGACGGGAGGCGGAGGCTCAATCGGAAGCGAACTGTGCCGTCAGATTGCGTCTCATGAGCCAAAGCAGTTGATCCTATTTGATATTTATGAGAATAATGCATATGCAATTGAGCAGGAACTGAAAAGAAAGCATCCGGAACTGAATCTGGTTGCTTTGATCGGTTCGGTACGTGACAGCAGAAGACTGAACCAGGTCTTTGAAAAATATAAACCGGAGATTGTTTATCATGCGGCTGCCCACAAGCACGTTCCGCTGATGGAGACAAGCCCGAACGAAGCAATTAAGAATAATGTCATCGGTACATATAAGACGGCTTATGCTGCACTTCAGAACGGAGTAAAGCGGTTTGTCCTGATCAGTACGGACAAAGCCGTTAATCCGACTAATATCATGGGAGCAAGTAAGCGACTGTGTGAAATGGTCATACAGAGTATGGATGCGGTCAGCAAGAGTGGAAGAACGGATCTGCTGCCATTGCTGCATGGGCATAGAGACAATGCAGAGGAACTGGTAAAGCAGGCGGGAATCTGTCTGGAGAAAGCGAAAGCAGAACAGGAATATGGGGAAAATCCAGAAGCTGCCGGGAACACAGGAAGCCTGAAGATTGAAAGTGTAAAAAATCAGGAAAGAACAGGAACGCAGTTCGTTGCGGTACGATTTGGAAATGTGCTGGGAAGTAATGGAAGCGTGATCCCGTTATTTAAAAAGCAGATTGAAGCGGGAGGACCGGTCACGGTTACGCACCGGGATATCATCCGTTATTTTATGACTATACCGGAAGCGGTAAGCTTAGTACTGCAGGCAGGAATTTATGCCTGGGGAGGAGAAATTTTCGTCCTTGATATGGGAGAACCGGTGAAGATTGATACACTGGCAAGGAATCTGATCAAGCTGTCAGGCTATGAACCGGATGTAGATATTAAGATTGAATATTCAGGACTTCGTCCGGGAGAAAAATTATATGAAGAGAAGCTGATGGCAGAAGAAGGAATTATGAAGACCGATAATGATCTGATTCATATTGGAAAGCCAATTCCATTTGATACGGAAGCCTTCTTTGGACAGTTAAAAGAACTGGCAGATACATGCTACAGCAATTCAGATCATATCGTGGATCTGGTAGAGCAGATCGTGACAACCTTCCATCCGGTTGGAGAACATCCGACAGGGAATGAGATGGAGAAAAGCTAAGGCAAGAATACAAGAAAAATCATACTTGAGGAATAATGCAAAATAAACGAAGTAAAGGTTAAGAATAGAGATGAGAGAACAGAAACAATCGAACAAAAGAAATATCAGATGGATGCTCATAAGTTATGATATAGTTGTATATGCTGTGGTGGCAGTGATACTACTCGGTCTGTATAGTGGAATGGACAGATTATCATTAACGGGAATTTTCCAACAGATATGCCTTTCGGGAATCTGTATTTTTTTAGTTAGATTTTTGGGAAATATTTATGGGCAGGTATGGCGATATGGAGGAATTCAGTGTTATATCCGTTTACTGTTCACGGATGCGGTTGCTTTTGCAGGATATCTTGGACTGGAATTACTTTTACCAATTGAAAAAATCAGTTTTGCAAGAATGCTGTCACTGGCTAGTTTGAATCTGCTCGGAGCATTAGCCTTGCGTATGATGTATCGTTATGCCTATAAATGTAGCGATCAGAAGACAATCAAGGGAAAGTGTCTTACGGTAATGTTACGTATGTTTGCTGGAATTCAAAGTGAATCTGATAAAGAAATTCAGAAAATTAAAGTGGCAATTATCGGGGCTGGACGTGTAGGAGTCAGTCTTGCAGAAGAACTTTTAAATAATTCAGAGGCATCTTATCTGCCAAGGTGTTTTATTGATGTTGCAAAGGAAAAAGTAGGACGAGAAATTCATGATATTCCGGTTTATTCAGAGGATGAAGCTACATTTGCAAAACTTGGCGAGTTAGAAGTTCAGGAGATTATTTTTGCAATTCCATCGATGGAGGCAGAAAAGAAGAAAAAATTATATAATTACTATAAAGAGGCGGGCTATAAATTAAAAGTATATGATTATCCGACTATGTATGCAGCAGGAGGAAAAAGACATTTAAGAGAGTTTGATATTGAAGAATTATTATTTAGAAAACCCATCGTTGTTGCTGATGAGAGAACCAATGCGTACTACAAAGATAAGGTAGTGCTGATTACTGGCGGCGGTGGTTCTATTGGCTCAGAGCTGTGCAGGCAATTAGCAAAGATGAAACCTAAAAAGATAATTATTTTAGACATATATGAAAATGGTGCTTATGATGTACAGCAGGAACTTAAAATTGCACATGGAAATAAATTAGATTTACAGATTGAAATCTGCTCTATTACTCATAAGAAAGCATTGAATCGAGTGTTTGATAAATATCATCCACAGATTATTATCAATGCAGCAGCACATAAGCATGTACCATTGATGGAGCATAACTGCATTGAAGCTATTTATAATAATGTGTTTGGAACTAAGAATCTTGTAGATCTTTGTGAAGAATATCATGCAGAACGATTTATGATGTTTTCTACTGATAAGGCTGTAAATCCGACGAATGTCATGGGTGCGACAAAGAGAATGTGTGAGATGATTGTACAGAGCGCAAGTACGCACGGAACGGTAAAATACAGTGCAACACGTTTTGGTAATGTTTTAGGAAGTGCCGGTTCAGTTATTCCACTGTTTAAGAGACAGATTGCAAATGGTGGTCCGGTAACTATAACAGATAAAAGAATCATTCGATACTTTATGACAATTCCGGAAGCTTCACAGTTAGTTCTTCAGAGCGGAGCACTTGCACATAATGGGGAATTGTTCGTATTAGACATGGGACAGTCTGTTAAAATCATTGATCTTGCGGAAAATATGATTCGCTTGTCCGGAGTACAGGGAATAACCGTACAGGAAATTGGACTTAGACCAGGGGAAAAATTATTCGAGGAATTATTAGTAAAAACAGAAGAGCTAGATAAGACAGATAACAGCATGATATTTATTGAGCGAGATACACCACTCAGTGCGGAAGAAATTCAGCAAAAATTAGAGATGTTGAAAGAAGCCTGCGATACAGGAGATGATCTGATTGCGAAAGAGACACTTAGAAAAGTTGTTCCAACATTTAAAAAGCCAGAAGAAGTGAATAAGGAAGTTGCTTCTCTAGAAGAAAAGAAAGAACGTAAAAAAACAGGCATAAAAGTAGCGATGCTTTAAAATGTGCAGTTAACTTAGCTACAATGTGAGTTTACGGTTGTTGAGTTTTGAAGAGAAAGGTGGATACAATGATTACTCCATTTGAAAAAAAGATTTGGTTGTCATCACCGACGATGCATGGTGATGAATTGAAATATGTTACAGAGGCATACGAAACTAACTGGATGTCTACTGTGGGAAAGAATATTAATGAGGTGGAAAGAGCGGTAGCAGAAAAGATAGGTGTTCAGTATGCTGTTGCTTTGTCAGCAGGAACGGCATCACTTCATCTTGCTGTTAAACTTGCGGGAGAGTCTATGTATGGACAGGCGGAAATCGGCAGAGGTGCTTTATTTAATAAAAAGGTATTTTGCTCAGATATGACTTTTGATGCTACAGTTAATCCAGTGGTGTACGAAGGGGGCATTCCGGTTTTCATAGATACAGAAAGTGATACCTGGAATATGGATCCTGTAGCTTTGGAAAAGGCATTTGAGATTTATCCGGATGTCAAGGTAATTGTAGTAGTACACTTATATGGAACTCCAGGAAAGATTGATGAAATTAAGGCGATAGCAGCAAAACATGGAGCTGTAATAGTGGAGGATGCAGCAGAGGCTTTAGGTGCTACATATAAAGGAAAACAGACTGGTTGTTTTGGAGATTATGCTTGCATCAGTTTTAATGGAAATAAAATTATTACCGGATCATCAGGTGGAATGTTCCTTACTGATTCTAAGGAAGATGCTGAAAAGGTACGGAAATGGTCAACACAAAGTCGTGAAGCAGCACCATGGTATCAGCATGAAGAACTGGGATACAATTATCGCATGAGTAATGTGATCGCAGGGGTTGTAAGAGGACAGTTCCCATATCTGGATGAACACATTGCACAGAAAAAAGCAATCTACGAAAGATACAAAGAAGGATTGAAAGACCTTCCGGTAAAAATGAATCCGTATGACGGCGAAAACAGTGAGCCGAACTTCTGGCTTAGTTGCATGATCATAGATGAAGAGGCAATGTGCAAACAAGTTAGAGGAGAGTGCGAGGCTTTGTATGTGGCAGAACATGGAAAGAGCTGCCCGACAGAGATTCTGGAGGCAATTACCAGTATCAATGCAGAAGGACGTCCAATCTGGAAACCAATGCATATGCAGCCAATTTACCGTATGAATGGATTTGTGACTCGTGAGGGAAATGGAAGAGCAAAGACCAATGCATATATTGTTGGTGGAGCAGTTGGAAAAGACGGAAGACCATTAGACGTGGGAATGGATATCTTCCATAGAGGATTGTGCCTGCCGAGTGATAATAAAATGACTCAGGAGCAGCAAGATGTGATTATTGAAGTCATTAAAAAGTGTTTTGCGTAAACGAAAAAGAAGCGATTGTATAAAAATACGAGGAATGAGCGTATGAAGAACTCTAAGAAATTAGCTGCCATTGTGAGGACCTTAAGTGCCTTCGGAGCAGTGGCGTATGTGGGAAAGAAAATCTATAACAAACAACAAACAGAACGGGCAGAACAAGAAGAGACAGCGATTCCACATCAGCAGGGATTTTATGAAAAATACATAAAAAGACCACAGGATTTTTGCTGTGCTTTAGCAGCGACTGTTGTGTTGTCACCGGTTATGGGAATTACAGCATTGTTGGTGAGAATCAAGCTCGGAAGTCCGGTAATCTTCAAACAGAAACGACCGGGACTTAACAGCAAGATATTTACGTTATACAAATTCCGGACAATGACTGACAAAAAAGATGAAAATGGAGAACTTCTTCCAGACGAAGAAAGACTGACACATTTTGGAAAGTTTCTGCGTTCTACAAGCTTAGATGAATTACCGGAGCTTATCAATATGTTAAAAGGAGATATGTCAGTAGTAGGACCAAGACCGTTATTGGTAAAATATCTACCACTCTATAATCAACATCAGGTAAGACGACACGAAGTCAGACCTGGATTTACAGGCTATGCACAGGTACATGGCAGAAATGCTATTACATGGGAAGACAAGTTTGACAAAGACGTGTATTACGTGGATCATATAACATTTCTGGGAGACTGGAAGATCATCTTCCAGACAGTGAAGACAGTACTGAAACGAGAAGGAATCAGTTCCGGAAGTTCAGAGACGATGGAAACATTTAAAGGAACAGCAGAAACAGAGAGTGAAACGAATGCATAAAATGACTGGAGATGATAAGACAATGAATCAATCAGTTGTCATTATCGGGGCAAGCGGACATGGAAAAGTTGTCGCTGACATTGTAATAGAGAATGGTGATCAGGTGGTTGGATTCCTTGATGACAATCCAAACCTACCAGAGAAATTCATTGGTTTTCCGGTTCTTGGTATAATCGATGAATATCAGAAATATTTAGATGCAAAATTCATTGTAGCGATTGGAAATGCAATAATACGTGAAAAGATTGCAAATAAATTGAAAAATGTAAAATGGTACACGGCAATCCACCCGGCAGCAGTTATTTCAAAACTGGATACGGTGATTGGTGATGGAACTGTAGTTATGGCAAATGCAGTTGTGAATCCAGGAGCAAGAATTGGCAGGCAATGCATTATCAACACCGGGGCAATTGTGGAACATGATAATAAACTAGAAGATTATGTACATGTATCTGTAGGAGCAAAACTGGCAGGAACTGTGTCTGTTGGAAAAACAACCTGGATCGGGATAGGAGCCAGTATTAGAAATAATCTGGAAATCTGTGCAGATTGTATGATTGGTGCAGGTGCAGTCGTAGTAAAAGATATCAAAGAGGCGGGAACTTATGTTGGAGTTCCGGCGAGAAAAAGGTAACAAGATGAACATATTAATCATATGCAATTACTCATCAGGACTTTATACGTTCCGGGGAATGTTAATTCAAGAGTTGATTGAGCAAGGTCATACGGTAAAAGCAATTGTACCGAAGCTTGATGATGAGAACGAGAAAAAGGCTGAAAACAATTTAAAAAAAATGCAATGTGCTATCAAAAGAATTCCTATGGAACGTCGAGGAATGAATCCTGTGAAAGATCTAGGATTAATGAGAGCGTATTATGCGACCGTTAAGAAAATGCAGCCGGATCTTGTGTTGACTTATACAATAAAACCTAATATATATGGCGGTATGGTGTGTAGATTATTAAAGGTTCCGTATATTGTGAATATTACAGGACTTGGAACAGCATTTCAGGGAAATGGATTGTTAAAGCAACTTGTGACAGGAATGTACAAGTCTGCATCCAAAAAGGTAAAAGTCGTTCTTTTTGAAAATGTAGAAAACAGGGATATATTTGTAAATGCAAGAATTGTTCCAAAGAATAAAACACATGTATTAGCCGGTGCCGGAGTTGATCTGGAGCATTTTCAATATGCAGGATATCCAGAAAGTGGAGATTGCACAAGATTTCTTTTTATTGGACGAGTGATGAAAGAAAAAGGAATTGATGAACTATTCCAGGCAATGCGAAAACTCAATAAAAATGGATACAAATGCTCCTTAGATGTTCTTGGAGGATTCGAAGAGAATTACTCAGAAAGGATAAAGAAGTATGAGGCAGAAGGCTGGCTACATTATCAAGGATATCAAACGGATGTAAGACCATTCATAGAACAGAGCCATTGTTTTGTACTGCCATCATGGCATGAAGGTATGGCAAATACAAATCTTGAAAATGCAGCAATGGGAAGACCTGTGATTACAAGTAATATTCATGGGTGCTTGGAAGCAGTAGAAAATGATGTGACAGGATATCTGTGCGAAAAACAGAATGCAGAGGATTTGTATGGAAAGCTGAAACAGATGTGTGAACTTTCGTATGAGGATCGGAAAGCTATGGGAATAGCTGGACGAAAACATATGGAAGAGGTATTTGATAAGAAAAAAGTTGTGGAAGAGACAATTAAGAATGTAATATGAGGTAAAAATGTCAAAAGAAAAATATTTAATATTGCCAGGATGTGATGACTCAAATCGTGGAGATCAAGCCTTGATATGGGAGACTGTTGAATTAGCAAGAACTGCCGGATATAATGGAGACTATTATATGCTTGCTGACAATGAAAACTGCATTCAATCAAAGAAAAAGAAAATTAGAAATGTTGAGCCTATTTTAATCCATCCATCCGAACACTTTAAAAATAATAAGAATACAACATATTCTTTAATGTTGAAATTAAAATGGGCTTTTGTATCAGTGTTAGATTTTGTCATTGCAGAACCCTTGGTACATCCTAAAGTTAGAAAAATAATATTACCGTTTTATCCTAGAAGAGTAAAGAAAAGAATAGCAGTTTTTCAACAAGCAAGGGCTGCCTTTGTAAAAGGTGGTGGCTTTTTACATGCATATGGTGGAATAACAGATACATATAAAATTTATTATTTTTTATATCATATACGTTTGGCAGAATCATTTGGAATACCTGTGTATGTTTTACCAAATTCATTTGGACCTTTTAATGCTCCATTTGTAGCAAAAATGATAAAAATGGTTTTGAAAAAATGTAAGTGTATTATGGCTAGAGAAGAAATTTCTAAGAATACACTTGTAAATGAATGTGCGTTATCAGTTTTTAAATATAGTGATCTTGCATTTTATTTAGAACGAGATGAACATTTTAATGCAGTTGAATATCTTAGGAAAAGAAATGTTCCTGTTTATGAAAAGGAATGTGTGGGAATAACTATGCGTCCATATCGCTTTGATGGAATGGTTGATGGGGAAAAAAGATATCAAAAATATATTCAATCTTTAACAGAATGTATTGATTGGTTAAATCAACAAGGTTATTTTCCAGTGTTAATAGAGCATGTTTATAGTACTTTAGAACATGAGAATGATATGTCATGTATAAAAAGCGTTGTTAATAAATTAAATAAATCTTGCGAGTATTCGGTTTTTTCGGATCGATCATTGAATTGCGAACAGTTAAAATCAATTTATGGTTGTATGAACTATTTGATTGGAACACGGTTTCATTCTGTGATTTTTTCTTTGGCACAAGAAGTACCATGTATAGCAATTACTTATGGCGGAAATAAAGGAAAAGGAATTATGTCAGATATGGAACTGAGCAGATACGCGATACCGATATCTGATATTTCTGGAAAAGCATTAATAGATAGGTTTCAGGAGCTTATTAAAGAAAAAGAAGAAGTGAAAAAAAAGATTACTAAAAATTTACTAAAAATTGAAAAAGAAAAAAAAGAAATTATTGAACATTTGAGGAGAAGATAATAGGTATGCCTACGTTGACAGTTTTTACATTAACATATAATAGAGCGTACTGCCTGTCAAAGTGTTATGAAAGTTTAATTAGACAAACAAGTAAAGATTTTGAGTGGTTGGTTATAGACGATGGCTCTACAGATAATACAAAAGAACTTGTAGAATCATGGAGAAAAGAAAAAAAAATAAGTATTCGATATATTTATAAAAAAAACGGTGGAATGCATACAGGGTATAATACAGCATATGATAATATTTTTACTGAATTAGCTGTAAGTATAGATTCTGATGACTATATGACTGATTATGCAGTTGAGAAAATAGTATCTTTTTGGGAAAAGAATAAAGCTCCACAATATGCAGGAATTGTTGGACTTGATATATTTCCAAATGGAAATGTAATTGGGACAGAGCTTCCCAAACAAAAAAGTTGTAAAATATACGATTTATACAACCGTTTAGGAGTGAAAGGTGACAAAAAACAAGTTTATAGACCTGAATTAATTCGTCCATTTAAATCTCCCGAATATGATGGTGAAAAACTTTTTCCAACATGCTATAAATATTTTATGGTTGATTTGGATTATGATATGTTAATTTTAAATGAACCATTGTGCGTAGTTGAATATATGCCAGATGGATTTACAAAGAATATAATAAAATCATATAAAAATAATTTAAATAATTATATTTTCTATAGGAAATTTATTATGTCATATCCTAATGCGACTAAAAAACATCAGTATAGGTTTGCAGTTCATTATGTTGCGGAGTGTCTATTGGCGGGAAGAAAAAATATTATTAAAGAGTCACCTAAAAAAGTAAAGACTCTATTAGTATATCCTGTTGGAATATTATTGTATTTTTATTTAAAAGTTAAGGGGTAAATGATGATACCGAAAATTATTCATTATTGCTGGTTTGGGAAAAAAGAGAAACCTGAAAATATAAAAAAGTGTATCGCTTCTTGGAAAGAAAAATGTCCTAATTATTGTATAATAGAATGGAATGAAGATAATTTTGATATCTCTTCATTTGATTATTGTATTGAAGCTTACGCAGAAAAAAAGTATGCTTTTGTAAGTGATGTGGCAAGGGTAAAAGCACTGTATGAAATGGGTGGTATATATTTAGATACAGATGTAACGGTATTGCAATCATTTGATAAAATTTTAGACAATAATGTTGTTTTAGGATTTGAAGAAAGTAACTATGTCGCAACAAGTTTTATGGCAGCACAACCAAAGCAGAAGATTTTTGAAGATTTTGTGAAACATTATGAAAGTATACATTTCATAAATGATGATGGCTCCTATAATGCTGCTACGAATGTAGTACGACTAACGGAAATGTTGATGAAACAGGGGTTGTTAAGGAATGATAAATATCAATTATTAGATGGGAAAATAGCGGTTTATCCAAAGGAAATTTTTTCTCCGTATGATTATATTAACTGCATATATGAAATAACAGTTAAAAGTATATGTGTG
>ENA-OWOV01000421-OWOV01000421.1-gut-metagenome-genome-assembly--contig:-NODE-421-length-14179-cov-4.119274_pt1 | contig 14179 bp, 12 predicted proteins | sample MGYA00248247_ERZ651799 | MGnify/ENA primary metagenome ERZ651799 (study PRJEB26908, sample SAMEA4031712) | gut metagenome | biome: gut; feature: normal infant; material: stool | place: China | collected 2015...
TTGGACGGCCGGGTGTATCTGGCGCTGGATTACTTCGATGCCTCTGTCAACCGCATCGCCGCGTGGGTCACGGGCTTCCGCAATGTGCAGAAGGCCCTGCTGAACGCCCTGCTGACGCCGGATATGACGGCTGAACAGAACGCGGGTAATTTTACCGATCTGCTCGTTCGGCAGGAGGAACTGAAAACCATGCCCTTTGGCGAGGTCTGGGCGGAATATTGCCGCCGCTGCGGCGTGCCGGAGGACGGCGCGTGGCTGCCGCTGGTGCGGGCGTATGAAAAGAACGTTCTGGAGGCGAGAGCATGAAAAATATTCTGACAGCCCCGTGGATGGTGGAGATGATCCGCACCGTGACGAATATGTATGACCACGGCTGGGACGAGCGCAACGGCGGAAATGTGAGCCTGCTGCTGGAGGAATCGCAGGTCAACGATTATGTGGACGGCGCGGTTCTGCGGGAGATTCCCACGGGCTTTTCCTGTCCAGAGCTGGACGGCAAGTACTTCCTCGTCACCGGCACAGGCAAGTATTTCAAGAATGTCCAGTATGCGCCGGAGATCAATCTCGGCCTCGTGCGTCTGACGGACGGCGGCGAGACGGCGCAGCTTCTGTGGGGCTTTGCGGACGGCGGGAAATTCACGTCCGAATTTCCGGCACACATGATGAGCCATGCCGCACGGCTGAAAATCGACCTGCAGAACCGCGTGGTCATGCACTGCCATCCGGCAAACCTGCTTGCCATGACCTATGTCCACATGCTCGATGAAAAGCAGTTCACCCGCACGCTCTGGCAGATGTGCACGGAGTGCATCGTCGTCTTTCCGGACGGCGTGAATGTGCTGCCGTGGATGCTCTGCGGCACCAATGAGATCGGCGAAGCGACCGCTGAGAAGATGCGCACCGCCCGGCTTGTTGTCTGGGCGCAGCATGGCATCTACGGCGCGGGAAAAGACCTCGACGAGACGTTCGGCCTCATCGAGACCGCCGAAAAGGCGGCAGAGATTTACATGAAGATCGCCCATCTGCCGCTGGTCAATACCATTACCGATGACCAGATGCACCAGTTAGAGGCCCAATTTGGCGTGAAGGCAAGAGAGGGCTATCTGTCTTAATTTCAAATTCAAAGAGGTGTAACAGAGTAGGAAAATGCGCCGCCTAAAAGGAGAATCAATGCACTCCTCTCAAATTGAGAACTGTCCCCTCCGAACCGAAGTTTCACCCCTTTACACGGTTTCTGTCAAAATTAGAGTCATTTGCCATAAGTCCACCGTAATTTTGATAGAATTACGGTGGACTTTTTCTATGCCCAAAAACCGCTTGAAATCAAGGCTCTTGCCGTTTTGGAGCATAAATGAACCCCGCCGCAGAACGATTCTGCGGCGGGGCGTTCTGTGTTTTGTGGGTGCTGCGGCGGTTTGAGCCGCTGTAAGCGTTAAACTTATGGGTATTTCGTTGATTTTTAAGGGTATTCGTTGAAAGATAGGGGTATTCGTTAAAATGTACCCCATAAAGTGGACACTCTAATTGTGCGAAACCCAAGGGCTGGGGAATTAAAAAGTTTGAATACCAAACTATAGACAATTTCCTTGTCGCCCACGAATATGTGCGTCAGCTCGGTCGTCTCGTTGATATAGGTTTCGACGACCGGCTTGAGCGCAACGTCTCCGGTTTCTTCATCCCACGCCCAAACAAGATCTCCCGCTTTGATTTTCTCAATTGCAACATACCCTGTTGCTGTAGCAACCAGCGTTCCAGCGACAAAGCATGAGCCATATCTTAGATGGTTCGCATAGCCGCTCATGCCGCCTTGTATTGCGCCGGTGATTGCGCCGGTAAGAGCGCCGTCGCCCATGCCTTCCAGTGCGGCTTGTCCGGCACCCTTCCAGCTGCCTGTTTTTCTCCTATGAGAAATTGCACCTTGAGCCGCTCCTGTAGCTCCACCGACGACCATACCGATTGCCGCGCCCTTTGCAGCGCCTACGGCAATTGCCGCAACCGCCGTGCACGAGCCGGCTGTTGCAACGGTGACTGCCGCAACAACCGCAACTGCGGCCACAATAGCTACCGCCGCAATCGTCTTTTTCAGCCAACTGCAAAGCTCTCCCGTTTCATCTACCCGCATTACCGGATTATTGCTGCAATAAGCGAACAGATTGGTGTCGTCCAGGCTGTCTGCGGCAATTTCACTGTATTCCGGTGCGTCAGCGTTGATGAACCGATGTGTTACCGGGTCGTAATATCTGCTTTGGAGGTAATAGAACCCTGTCTCGGTGTCGTAGTAGTACCCACGGTAGCGCAGAGGGTTGATTTCTGCCTTGGAGCCGGAGCTTGAAAGGATATTGCCCCATGCGTCATACTCATACGAGGCTGCAACTGCACCGGATTCCGTCACAAGCTTGACCACGTTGCCTTGGAGGTTCAGGACGTAATAATACGTTTTCGGCGATGCACCCAGTTGGTCGATCATGGCGAACGGCTTGCCCGACTCGTCATAGATGAAATCGAGCACCAACGTGACCGTGCCGTCCGTTTTGACCGTCTCGCGCATGACCTTGCCGCTCTGCGTCAGGTACTCGTGCGTGACCGTCTGCGTCGAGGCCAAGTGCGTGCCTCGCGGCGCGACAGCGTTCTCATCCGCCGCCTCAGCCTCAATCGGCTCGACCTCGTCCACGGACATGATCTCGCCGGACGGCCTTGTCGGAATCGTAATGCCGCTTCAAATCTTTAATGATTTAGCGATTTAGCACGCTGATTTGTTGGCATAAGCAGCCTAGTGTTGGGCTGTCGGGGAACGGCACTGTGCCGCTTGGGGAAGCCGCAAGCTGTCCGCACAAAAGCCGTCGGCGCTTCAACACGCAAGCGCTTTAGCGTGTTGATTGTTGGAGACTGCAACAATCGTCAAAGAGGCCACCACTTTCACGCGCTAACGATTTAACGATTTAGCGCAATGGTGCAGCATCAAAGGCAGTCTAGCACGGAATAGGGGTTCGCTGGCGCTAGCACTTAGCCTCTTGACCATTCTTTGGAAAAACCGGGTGCAGAGGGGGTGCGGCGGAAATGCCGCAATCCGCCGCACTTCCTCGCCTCCACACCCGGCGCAGGATTATAAAATTTGTCGTGCTTATCTGCGTTTGTGCTCATCCGCACGCGCGCGGTTCTATGGCTATCGGACGATCAAAGCTTCCTCTAGTCCGAAACGACCAGCGCAAACCAGTGCGCGTCCAACTGCTGTTTTGCTTGTGTCGTCGGATAGGTTCCCGTTGGTGCTTCCTCCCCATCCGTCCATACCACTAATGACTCAAATCCCTCACTTGTGACCCTTTTCACAATAAACCGGACTTGGTGCTCCATTATATTGATACTGGACAAGCCATCCTCAAATAGCGTAAACACTGCGTTATAAAGCTTCTGATATGCCTCTTCCGGGTACTCTTTCTCCGTAATAAAATACAAATCTCCGTATCTTCTCGCAGAAGAAACGGTTGTTTCATAGTCTTCTCCTACGATTCTTACAGAGCATATGCGCACAAGTTCTTCCTCATTTTCATCTGCAAAATTACGCAAAACCATCTGCGCCTCTTGAAGCTCCGAGCGGTGCGCGTCATAAAACTCCACTGCCATTTCTCGGTATCCGCGAATTCCGGGAAGGCACATCAGCCAAATCAGGAGAGCCACCAGCAGAGCTCCAACCGCAGCCGACAGCAGAATTACAAGTTTCTTTTTTCGAGTCATTGTAGCACCTCCCAATTATTTTGTTACACTCTTTAACGCATTTTTGATTGCTTTTCCAAAGAAGTAAAAGAATCCTTTTCCTTCTTCAGCATTGTTGAAATCGACATGTCTGGCTCGATCAGAGAATATGGCATAGCGGTTATGCTCTTTCCACTCCTTTATCAACGATTTCTGCGTCCTTTTCCACTCTGTCCCGGCAGCATACTCCAGAAGAACAGCTGTAATCGCTTTCATTTGCGGTTCAACCGTGCACAAATACGAATCTCTGACTTGGATATTAGGATCTTTTTGTGCAATAAAATCTCCGACCATGAAGTCAACTCCATCACGGAATCCGGCAGGCTTATTTGCGGGGTCTGCCAGATAGTCTTCTGATACGCCCTTATAAATATACAGCTTTCCGCTTCCGGAGACCGGAACACTAGCCGAGGTTCCCATTATGCCCGTAATATATCCGCTATAGTTATACTCATATACGTGACAATCTACTACACCATCTCCATTAATGTCAATTGTTTCAACCGGATCCGTTCCATTAGAATCCCGATAAATTACTGGATTGTTATAGCAGTATGCGAACATATTGCAAGCGGTTGCGTTTGTGGCATTGGTACTTGCATAACTATCCGCGTTGATGAATCTGTGATACACCGGGTCGTAATAGCGGCTCTGCAAATAGTAGAATCTGGTTTCCGCATCGTAGTAATAGCCGCGGTAGCGGAGCGGATTCGCATATGCCATGCTGCCGGTGGCAGACAGGAGGTTGCCCCATGCGTCGTAGGCGTAAGACGCTGCTTCCGTACCGCTGGCCGTTACCAACTTGACCACATCGCCTTGCAGGTTCAAGACATAATAATAGGTGGTAAAGCTGCTGCCGTTGTTGGTGGAATAATTCAGGGCGAACGGCAGCCCCTGATTATCATAGATGAAATCCATAATCGTTGCGCTGCTGCCGCTGCCGATCGTCTCCCGGAATATCGTATCTGTAAGCATTATAGCATATTTCGCATTTTGACGCAACTGGCCGCACGATGCGGTGGGAAAACATGCATTGATTTCCGAAAAGTGATGTGCTATACTATTTAATATAGAAATCAAACCAGAGGAGGGCCTCCCGAATGGAGCGTATCACAAGCAGTCACAATCCGCTCGTGCAGCACATGCGGAAGCTGCAGACCTCGCGCGCCTATCGCGAGAGCTGCGGCGAATTTGTGGCGGACGGCTGGAAGCTTCTGGAGGAGGCACTCAAGTGGTATCCCGAGGTGACGGCCGTTCTGACGAGCGAGCCGGAGCGCTGCCCGGCACTCCCATCGTCGGCACGTCTGGTCGAGGTCCCTGCGTCATTGATGCAGAGCGTTTCGAGTATGCGCACGCCGCAGGGCGTTTTATTCTCCCTGCGCCTGCCGCAGGAGGGCGCGCTCCGGGTGCAGCCCGGCATGCTCCTGCTCGACCGCATCCAGGACCCCGGAAACCTCGGCACGATCCTGCGCACGGCCGACGCCTTCGACCTGCCGGTCCTGCTGACGAACGGCTGCGCCGATCCGTTTTCCGAAAAGACGGTGCGCGCCTCCATGGGCGCGGTGTTCCGCCGTCCGCCGCAGAGCGCACCGATGGAGGACGTGCTCAGAGCCTGTCATGCCGCCGGAATCCCCATTGCGGCGACGGCGCTGTCCGACACGGCGTGCGATCTGCGCGAGGTCGATCTGATGCGCCATCTTGTCGTCATCGGCAGCGAGGGGCAGGGCATTTGCCCGGAGCTGCTCGCCGCCTCGGACCGGCAGATCATCATTCCCATGCAGCCGCGCTGCGAGTCGCTCAATGTGGCCGTCGCGGCGGCGATCGTGCTGTGGCAGATGCGGCCGTAGCGCGGGAGAACACGGAAGGAGGGCGCGCAGATGCAGAAGCACTGGGTTTGGCTGGCAACGCGAAGCGGCATCGGGGTCCGGGGCCGCGCGGAGCTGCTGCGCCGGTTCGGCACGGCAGAGCGCATTTATGCCATGGACCGGGCCGCGCTGCAGGCGGAGGAAGGCCTGCGGCGGAGCTGGCTCGAGCCGCTGCTCGACAAAACGCTGGACGGCGCGGAGCGCATTCTGGCGCAGTGCGACCGTTTTGACATCCGCCTTCTGACCTATGCGGAGCCTGCCTATCCCGAGCGGCTGCGCAACATTGCAGACCCGCCTGCGCTTTTGTATTATCAGGGCCGTCTGCCGGACTTCGACCACGAGGCTGCGATCGCCGTTGTCGGCTCACGCCGGTGCAGCGCTTATGGCCTGCTGCACGCAAAGCAGTTCTCCCGCCTGATCGCCGCAAGCGGCGGGCTTGTGATGTCCGGCGGTGCACGCGGCATCGATACCATGGCGCTGCAGAGCGCGATGGACCTGCCGGAGCCGGTCGTTTGTGTGCTGGCCTGCGGGCTCGACATCGCCTATCCACCGGAAAACGGCCAGCTGTTTGCGCAGATCGCGTCGAGAGGCTGCCTCCTGAGCGAATACCCGCCGGGGACGAGCCCGATGCGCGGCAATTTCCCGGTGCGCAACCGTATTCTGAGCGGCCTTTCCGTTGGCGTTCTCGTGGTCGAGGCCTCGGCGCAGAGCGGTGCGCTCATCACGGCGCGGCTGGCGCTGGAGCAGGGCAGGGACGTATTTGCCATTCCCGGCAATCTCGGCGTCGCCTCGTGCGAGGGGACGAATCGCCTGCTGCGCGAGGGTGCGCTCATGCCCGAAAACGGCTGGGAGCTGCTGCAGGAATACACACACCTGTTTCCGGGCAAGCTGGCGGACGGTCGCCGCCGCGAGGTGATGGAGCAGCGCTTTGGGTCGCATTACGCAGCGGCCGTCCCTGCGCAGCCCCTGCCGGAGAGACCGGCAAAACCGGCCCGGCCGGCAGCGCCTTCACCGGAAAAGTCCCCAGCCCTCGACAAAAAAGACATTGACAATCCGCCTGCAAGGCCTTATAGTGACAGAAAGAAAGCACCGCCCGCCCTGTCCGGCGACGAAGCGGCGGTCTATGCCGCCCTGACTCCGGAACCGATCCTTGCGGATCTTCTCACGGAGCATACGGGCCTTCCGCCGCAGCGCCTGCTTGCGGCCATGACCATGCTCCAGATCAAGGGGCTGGCCAAAAAGCTTCCCGGCAACCGCTATCAGCGCGCCGGAGGATAATGATATATGGAGGTTCCCTTCATGACAAAGGGATCGAATCTGGTGATCGTCGAGTCACCGTCTAAAGCAAAGACCATTGGAAAATATCTCGGCCCGGATTATCGCGTCGAGGCCTGCATGGGCCACCTGCGCGACCTGCCCAAGAGCAAGATGGGCGTCGATCTGGAGCACGATTTTGAACCGGACTATCAGCCACTGGCCAGCAAGGCCGCGATCATCTCTGAGCTGCGCAGCGCATCCAAGGCTGCAAAGCACATCTACCTCGCGACCGACCCGGACCGCGAGGGAGAGGCGATCTCGTGGCATCTGAAGGAGCTGCTGGAGCTGCCGGACGACAAGACGGAGCGCGTGACGTTCAACGAGATCACAAAAAACGTCGTAACGCGCAGCATTCAGGAGCCGCGCGGCATCGATTATAATCTGGTGGACGCCCAGCAGGCCCGCCGGATCCTTGACCGCATCGTCGGCTACCAGCTCAGCCCGCTGCTGTGGAAGAAGATCCGCCGCGGCCTGTCCGCCGGGCGCGTGCAGTCTGTTGCCACGCGTCTTGTCGTGGAGCGCGAGCAGGAGATCGAGGCCTTCGTGCCGAAGGAATACTGGACGATCGACGTGCTGCTGCGCTGTCTGAATAAGCCGGGCAGCTTTACGGCGCATTACTACGGCGAGGAGAAAAAGCGCGAGCTGCACAGCGAGGCCGAGGCCGACGAGGTCCTGCGCGACATCGCCGGGCAGGAATTCACCATTGCGGGCATCAAGCGCACGGAAAAGCGCCGCTCGCCGACGCCGCCGTTCATCACCTCCACGCTGCAGCAGGAGGCCTCCCGCAAGCTCAATATGACGCCACGACGCACGATGGCCGTTGCGCAGCAGCTCTATGAGGGCGTCGACATCAGCGGCGAGGGCACCGTCGGCCTCATCACCTATATGCGTACCGACTCCCTGCGCCTGTCCGAGGAGGCGCTGGCCGCAGCGCGTGATTTTATCACCGATCGCTACGGCCCGGCCTACTATCCCGGCCAGCCCCGCCATTTCCGCAAGAAGGAGGGCGCGCAGGACGCGCACGAGGCCATTCGCCCCAGCAATGTCCGGCTCGACCCCGAGAGCATTCAGGCAGACCTGACGCGCGAGCAGTACCGGCTGTACAAGCTGATCTGGAGCCGCTTCGTCGCCTGCCAGATGTCCGATGCACGCTATGACGCCGTGCAGATCGACGCGCGATGCGCGGGTCATGCCTTCCGCGCCAGCGACCAGATCCTGAAATTCTCCGGCTTTACCGCCGTGTATGAAGAGGGCCGCGACGACGAGGCCGAGGAGCGCTCCTCCTCGCTGCCCGATCTCGACGGCTCCGAACGCCTGACTGCCGAAAAGCAGGAAAAGGCCCAGCATTTCACCCAGCCGCCCGCCCGCTACACCGAGGCGACACTTGTCAAGGCGATGGAGGAGCGCGGCGTGGGCCGCCCGTCGACCTATGCGTCGATCGTCGCGACGATCCAGGACCGCGAGTACGTCATCAAGAAGGACAAGCGCCTCTGGCCGACGCCGCTCGGCCGTGTCGTGACCGAGCTGATGATCGAGCGTTTCCGCGATATCATCGATGTCGAGTTCACGGCGAATATGGAGCACCAGCTCGACGAGGTCGAGGCCGGAAAGGTCGGCTGGAAGACCGTCCTGCGCGATTTCTATCAGGATTTCCACCGCGAGATGGAGGAGGCCGAGAAAGCTCTCGACGGTGTGCGCATCAAGGTGCCGGATGAAGAGACCGATGAGGTCTGTGAGCTGTGCGGGCGCAAAATGGTCATCAAGAGCGGCCGCTTTGGCAGGTTCCTGGCCTGCCCCGGCTTCCCGGAGTGCAAGAATACCAAGCCGCTCGTTGAGCGTATGCCTGGCCGCTGCCCGCGCTGCGGCAGTGGGATGCTCAAGCGCAAGTCGAAGAAGGGCTATGTCTATTACGCCTGCGAGCGCGGCGCGGAGTGCGGCTTTATGACGTGGGATGTGCCCACGGCACAGGACTGCCCGAGCTGCGGGCAGACGATGTTCAAAAAGTCCGGCCGCGGCCAGATGAAGCCGTTCTGCATCAACGAAAAGTGCCCGGACTTCCTGCCGGAGGACAAGCGCGGTTATAAGCGCCGCATGCCGAAGGCCACGACGGACACCGTCGAGAATGCCGAGGAGATCGCCCCGGCTGCGGAGGAGGCCGAAAAGAAGCCCGCCAAAACGGCCAAAACGACGAAGACCGGGAAGACGGCCAAGGCCGCAAAAACTGCGAAGACCACGAAAAAAGCGGCGGAGAAAAAGCCTGCCGCACGCAAAAAGACAAAAACGGAGAGCGAAGCATGACCGAAGTACGCGTGATCGGCGCGGGACTTGCGGGCAGTGAGGCCGCATGGCAGCTTGCCGAGCGCGGCTTTGCCGTCCGCCTGTCCGAGATGAAGCCGGTAAAAATGACCCCTGCGCACCACTGCACGGATTTTGCGGAGCTTGTCTGCTCCAACTCCCTGCGCGGCGACCGGCTGGAAAATGCCGTCGGCCTGCTCAAGGAGGAGCTGCGGCGGCTCGGGAGCCTCATCCTGCAGTGCGCCGATGCCACGCGCGTCGAGGCGGGCGGCTGCCTTGCCGTCGACCGCTACGGCTTTTCCGGTATGGTGACGGAGCGCATCCGCAGCCACCCGAATATCACGGTCATCTCCGAGGAGGTGACCGAGGTCCCGGCGGGGCCGGTCATCATCGCGACGGGCCCCCTGACGTCCGACGCCATGAGCGAGGCCATCGGCCGCTATTTCGGCCAGACGGATTATCTGCATTTCTTTGACGCGGCTGCGCCGCTCGTCACGCTGGAGTCCATCGATATGACGAAGGCGTGGTACGCCTCCCGCTATGACCGCGGGAGCGCGGATTACATCAACTGCGCCATGACGCGCGAGGAATATCAGGCCTTCGTCCGGGAGCTGGCCGCCGCCGAGGAAGCGGAGGTGCACGGCGTTGAGGACAAAAACGTCTTTGAGGGCTGCATGCCGGTCGAGGTCATGGCTCGCCGCGGCGAGGACACGCTGCGCTACGGCCCTCTGAAGCCCGTCGGCCTGCGGGACCCGGCAACGGGCCGCGAGCCCTATGCCGTTGTGCAGCTCCGGCGCGACAATGCGGCCGGAAACATCTACAATCTCGTCGGGTTCCAGACGCACCTGCGTTTTCCGGAGCAGAAGCGCGTGTTCTCCATGATCCCGGCGCTGCACGATGCGGAATTCGTCCGCTACGGCGTGATGCACCGCAACACGTTTCTGAATTCACCGAAGCTGCTCGACGCGTGCTACGCAGACCGGCGCGACCCCATGGTCGCCTTTGCCGGGCAGATGACGGGCGTGGAGGGCTATGTCGAATCGTGCGCCTCCGGCTATCTTGCCGCCGTCAGCATGGCGGCGCGGCTGGCGGGGAGACCCGTGCCGGACTTCGGCACCGTGACGGCCATCGGCGCGCTGGCGCACTATGTCAGCGACAGCACCGTGGCATCGTTCCAGCCGATGAATGTGAATTTCGGCATCATCGCCCCGCTCGAGCAGCGGGTGCGTGGAAAAGCAAACAAGAATCTGGCCATTGCCAACCGGTCGCTTGCGCACCTGGAGGCCATGGAGAAATGAGGGAACAGGCATGAAAATCATTCTGGATGCAATGGGAGGCGACAACGCCCCGGATGCCGTGGTGCGCGGTGCACTGGAGGCGGCAAAGGAGTTCGGCGTGCAGATCGTTCTGGTCGGCCGCGGCGCGGATATCCTTGCCAGCATGAAGGCCCAGGGCTGGGATACGCTCCCGGACGGCGTGGAGCTTGCCAATGCCGAGGATGTGGTGGACATGCACTGCGATCCCGCCGCGGTCGTGAAGCAGCATCCGAACTCTTCGCTCGTGCTGGGCGCAAGAATGCTGGCGCAGGGCGGCGGTGATGCGTTCATCTCGGCCGGCAATACCGGCGCGCTGCTCACGGCGGCTACGCTGCTCGTCAAGCGCATCCGCGGTATCCGCCGCGCGGCGTTCTCGCCGGTCCTTCCGACGAAGGACGGCCACGCTATTCTCATCGATGCGGGCGCGAATGCCGAGTGCACGCCGGAATTCCTGCTGCAGTTCGGCTGCATGGGCTCGTTCTACGCGCAGAAGGCGCTCGGCATCGAGTCGCCGCGCGTGGGCCTTCTGAACAACGGCGCGGAAGATACGAAGGGCGACCCGCTCCACCGCGAGGCCCATCAGCTTCTGAAGCGCGCCGCGGAGCAGGGGACCATCCACTTCGTCGGCAATGTCGAGGCGCGCGATGTGCCGATCGGCGCGGCGGATGTTATCGTGGCGGACGGCTTCTCCGGCAACGTCCTGCTCAAGACCATGGAGGGCACGGCCATGTTCATGTCCGACATGATGAAGCAGATGTTCTACCGCAATCCGCTGACGATGCTCGGCGCGCTGCTGTGTAAAAAGGGCCTGAACGGCATCCGCAAGACCATGGACTACCGCGAAACGGGCGGGTCCATCGTCATCGGCATCAGCCGACCAGTCATCAAGGCGCACGGCTCGTCCGACGCCGCCGCCATCCGCGGCGCGATCCGGCAGGCCATCCGCGCGGTCGAGAGCGGCTTCTGCGAGGAAATTCGTGCCAATATCGGGCAGATGATCCTGCCCAGGGAGGAAGAACATGCTGAATAAGCTGGAAAAGGCGTTGGGCTACAAGTTCCGCGATCCGGAGCTTCTGCGCATGGCGCTGACCCACACCTCCTGTGCAAACGAGATCTATCAGGACCCGCTGCGCAGCTATGAGCGGCTGGAGTTCCTTGGGGATTCCATTGTCGGCTTCGTGACGGCGGAGTATCTGTACCGGACTTTTCCCAAAAAGCTCGAAGGCGATCTGACGCGCATACGCGCGGAGCTCGTCTGCGAAAAGAGCCTTGCCGCCGTGGCGGAGCGTCTCTCGCTCGGCGAGCATCTGCTGCTCGGAAACGGCGAGGATCAAAGCGGCGGCCGCCGCCGCCCGAGCATCCTCTGCGATGTTATGGAGGCCGTTGTGGCTGCCAGCTATCTGGACGGAGGCTTTGCCGTGGCCAGCGACATCGTGACGCGGCTCATCCTGCCGCAGCTCGCCGAGGCGGAAAAGACCCACGATTATAAGACGGAGCTGCAGGAGCTCGTGCAGCGCAAAAAATCGCAGCAGCTGAGCTATGAGCTCATCTCGGAGACAGGCCCGGACCACTGCAAGGAGTTCAACGTCCGCGTCCTGCTCAACGGCAGGGAGGTCGGTACCGGCTCCGGCACGAGCAAAAAGCGCGCCGAGCAGGCAGCGGCGGCGCAGGCCATTGTGCGGCTCTTCCCGGAACAGAAATAAAACGATTGGGACCACCGGCGGCAGCCGATGGTCCCAATCCTGTTTTATAGCGTGCGTTCGCGGGTCGAGCGGCGCATGGTGTTGGCCAGCTCCGTGATGCACAGCAGCGTTGCCACAAGGAACACACCGGGGATGACGATGATCCACCATGCGTCCGTGAGCAGAGCCTTTTCGGACAGGGAAAGCATGCTGCCCCACGAGACGACCTCGATCGGCAGGCCGATGCCGAGGAAGCTCAGCGTTGATTCTGCCGTGATGGCGCTGCGGATGTTCATAACGACCATGAACGAGATGGACGAGAAGAAATTCGGCGCAAGGTGCTGCCGCAGGACGTGGAAGAAGCCGCCGCCCATGCAGCGCGAGGCCAGCACATATTCGCTGCTGCGCAGCCTGCGCACCTCCGTGCGAACGACCTTGGCGATGCTGGCCCAGCTCGTCAGCCCGATGACGAGCGAGAGCGTGAGCACATTTGCCGTGCCCAGAATGGCCTGCAGCAGCACGACGAGCAGCAGGTTCGGCACGCTCAGCAGAATTTCCGTCAGCCGCATCAGGAGACGGTCCAGCCAGTCCGGCGCGCAGCCGCTGACCGTGCCGAACAGAATGGCGATGGCTGTGGACAGCAGCGTGGACAGAACGCCGATGGTCAGCGAAATGCGCCCGCCGTACCAGATCATGGAGAAAATATCGCGGCCCATCGGGTCCGTCCCGAAGAGAAATTCCCGCGACGGCGCTTCATTGCAGTGCGCAAGGTCGAGATAGGTCGGATCGTGCGTCAGGAGCACCTCGCAGAACAGGCAGCCGAGCACGATGAGCGTCAGAACGGCGGCCGAAAAAATCGGCTTGCCGCGGTACCACGGCGCGCGGCGTACCGGTGCTGCGGGCGACTGCGGCCGGACGCCGACCAGACGAAAGCGGTCGTCTGTCATTTTGAGGTCACCTCCCGTTCCGCCGGGCGAAGGCGCGGGTCGAGCCGCGCGTTCATGGCCTGCGCCAGCAGACTGCATGCGATGACGACCGCGCCGGAGAGCAGGCACAGCACCATCAGCAGGTTGTAGTCCTTGTAGCGCGCGCTCTCGTAGGACAGTGTGCCGAGGCCGGGGTAGGAGAACACGGCCTCCACGATATAGGTCCCGCCCATCACATGCGGCACGGAGATGGCCATGAGGCTGAGATAGGACGGAAGCACGTTGCGCAGGCACTGCCGCAGCACGATGTGCGCCCGGCCCATACCCTCGCTGCGCGCCAGCAGCACATAGTCTGCGCGCAGCTCTTCCACCAGGCGGTTACGCACGAGGTAGGCATAGTACCACAGGTGGCTCAGCACGACGACGGACATCGGCAGGATCAGGTGCACGATCCGGTCGCCGACATCGTCCGCATGGCCGACGCTGTAGGCCCCGGAGCTCGGCAGCCAGCGCAGCGTGACGGAAAACAGCAGGATCAGCATCAGTGACAGCCAGAATTCCGGGATGCAGCTCGTCACCGTGCCAAGCTTGCAGAGGATGCGGTCGAGCGGCCGGTCCTCCTTCCATGCGCACAGCGCGCCGAGCAGCAGAGCCAGAACGAACAGCAGCACGAAGCCGAGCCCGCCGAGCAGCAGGGTGTTGCCAATGCGGCTGCCGATCAGCTCCAGCACGTCCATCTTGTATTTATAGGAGATGCCGAAATCGCCGTGCAGCGCGCGGCTGAACCAGCGGGCGTACTGCGTGGGCAGGGGATCATTCAGGCCGAGCTTGTCCTCAGCCCATTCGCGCTCGGCGGGGGACATTTTTTCCACGCGGTCGCCGTAGTAGGAGACAAGCGGGTCGCCGGGAGCGAGGCGGGAGATATAGAACGTCAGAACGGAGAGCAGCAGCACGCTCAGCACGAAAATGCCGAGGCGCGGCAGCAGCCGCAGGAAAAACCGGCGGACCTTCATACGGCGCCCCCTCCT
>ENA-OWOV01000427-OWOV01000427.1-gut-metagenome-genome-assembly--contig:-NODE-427-length-14045-cov-3.684636_pt1 | contig 14045 bp, 13 predicted proteins | sample MGYA00248247_ERZ651799 | MGnify/ENA primary metagenome ERZ651799 (study PRJEB26908, sample SAMEA4031712) | gut metagenome | biome: gut; feature: normal infant; material: stool | place: China | collected 2015...
GGATTAAAGGATGCTGAAGCCCTGGACGGGTCAAGCCATTGGCGGCAGCGGCATGCTGGAACAGGCCCTGACGCTGGCTTTTATCAGGGAGGGGGCTTTGCCACCTAATCCTTTCTGGGTAAGTTCCCCGGCAGGTGCGGCTTGTGTTGCGGAAGAATTGCCTTTGGATGGGAGGCGGATGCTGGTTAAGTCCGCCGCTTCCATGGGCGGCCATAATGTAGTGCTGAGCCTTGACGTGGACGGCTAACATGTTTCTGTAGCGAGAACGCTTATGAAGAATCCTGGACAGTTTTTATCAGAGTTGAAGTCCGCGGGACTGCTGCGCGCTCTGCGGAATGTGGATTGCCTGCCCGGCGGCATGGCCCGCATGGAGGATGGCCGGGAGGTAGTCAACCTGGCAAGTAATGATTACCTGGGCCTGGCCCATCATCCGGCCCTGGCGGAGGCTTTTTCCCGTGCGGCGCGTGATGGCGGGGCCGGCGCCATGGCTTCCCGCCTGGTCACGGGGACGCGCCGGGCGCATTCCGGTCTGGAGGAGGCCCTGGCTGATCTGAAGGGGACTGAAGCGGCGGTCAGCTTTTCCTCCGGTTACGCAACCTCCCTGGGGGTGATTACCTCCATTGCGGACCGGGAGGATACGGTGCTGATGGACAAGCTGTCCCATGCCAGCCTGATTGACGGGGCGCGGCTGTCCGGTGCCCGCTTGTCCACGTTCCTGCATAACGACATGGAATCATTGGGAAAAAAGCTGGAGCATTTGCGGAGCGCGAATCCTTCCGGCGGAATCCTGGTGGTGACGGAATCCGTTTTCAGCATGGACGGGGACCGCGCGCCTCTTCAGGAAATCGTGCGCCTGAAGGATGAATTCGGCGCTCTGCTGCTGGTGGATGAAGCACACGGATTCGGTGTGCTGGGAGAACACGGGGCGGGATTGGCGGAGGAACTGGGCGTCTCCTCCCGGATAGATTTTCAGATGGGGACCTTGAGCAAGGCCGCCGGGGTGAGCGGCGGTTATGTAGCCTGTTCCCGCGCCTGGGCGGATGTGATGATCAATTCTGCACGGTCCCTGATCTATTCCACGGCTCCGCCTCCCGCTCTGGCCGCCGCCGCCCTGGCCGCGGTGGAAGTGATCCGGAGCGCAGAGGGGCAGGAACTGCGCCGTCATGTTTCCGTGCTGGCGGATGCCTTGTCCTCCGCGCTGGGAATGCCCGGCAGGCCCGTTTCCTCCATCTTCCCCGTGATAATGGGAGAGAATGATGCCGCCCTGGCCGCAGCGGGTACGTTGCTGGAACGCGGTTTTCTGGCTCCCGCCATACGTTATCCTACGGTCCCCCGCGGAACGGCCCGTCTGCGCGTTACGGTGACGGCGGCCCATCGGGACGTCCAGATCGGGCGGTTGGGAAAAGCGTTGGCGGAGTTGCTTCACGGATAATAACATAATTACTTGAATAATGATGAAAGCGTTGTCTTCCCATTCCCTTCATTTGGTCCTGAGCCTGTTTTTCCTGCCGATGATCGTGGTGTATGCCGTGACCGGCCTGCTGTACATGGGCGGCGTGGACCAGCATTTCACTTCCCATGTGGCGGTGCATGAGCTGAATGCCGCCGACCAGCCGCCCTATGAGGATTCCTGCAGGGAACTGGAACGCCGCGGAGTGGCATTGCCGGAAGGAAAGGTAAGGCCGTTCAAAGGGAACTACCTCCTGGGTCCTATGACGGATACGCATGTGCTGTTCCTCAGGAAAGGCCATGCCCTCCGGGCGGAAGTGGTGGAGCCCGGCATTTACCCCAATCTGATGCTGGCTCACAAGGGGAAGGCTGGATGGTGGTTTACTGCGTTAGGATACGGGGCGGCTCTTTCCCTGATTATACTGTATGTTACCGGAATTCTGCTGATGTGGAAAAACCGCGGGAAGCGGAAATCGATGCTGGTCAGCGCCTTCTTGGGAACAGCCGCTGTGGTGGTGGGGTATCTGATGCTTTGAGGCGTGGAATGACAGCCGGATGTCCGGAATGGCAGAGCTTGCATCTTGACAGGAATGCTCTCTTCCAGTAAGGGAAGGGATGAAGGTTCCAAAGGGAATTTTCACTGAACTCCATAGAATAACACGATCATGAATGCTCCTGATTCTTCTCCCCCTCCGTCCTGCTGCAGCGGTTCCCCTTCCTGCACGGCTGCTTTGGTCCTCGGCATTATTGCCCTGGTGCTGGCGTTGATCGGATTTTTCCCGTGCCTGGGCTGGATTACCCTGATTCCTGCGGCTCTGCTGGCCATTATTGCCCTCATCATGAGTATTGTGGCTGTGAGCAAAGGCTCTCCCAAGGGCGCTCTTGTCGTCGCCATTATTGCGTTGGCGGCATCTGCCGCAGCAGGCATTGTCCAGGCATGGATGGCCAGCGCGACCGTGACTTACATGGAACAGCACCAGGATTATGTGGAAAAGAAGGCGCAGGAGATCCAGAAAGAGCTTCAACAGATGGAGCAGCAGAACCAGGAGCAATTGAAAAGGCTCAGGGATGCGGAGGATTCCTCCCCCGCTGATGAAACGGGTTCCCAGGACCTGTAGTTTCTGAAACGCTTTCAAGGGAGCACGGCGATGAATTGCAGGCGCTCTGCGTGGCGTTCATGCCGCAATAGCTGGATGATCAGGAAAGTGTGGCTGCCTGCATGGGCCATCCTGTCCTTACTGTTGTTGGCGCCGTCCCTCATGGCCCTGGCAGTCAGTCCTGCCGGGATGAATTCACTGGCGGCTTCCGTGGCCGTGCCGCACCGGGAATGCCCTTTGTGCGGCATGACGCGCGGGTATGTGGAAATGGCCCGCGGGAATATACGCGCCGCATGGGAGAGGAACCGGGGCGCTCCGGTCTGGTTTATGGCTGGGCTGCTCAATGGAGGAGCTGCCGTGTTTTATCTGGCATGGTGTTGGCGGAGGAGGGCAGGCTTGGGGAAGAAAAATGGTCTTCCGGGATGAAAAAACAGCAGGCGGAAAGGGAAAAACAACTTCCTGACCGGTGCAGGGCCATGGATGTGTCATGCGTTTTTTGTCATACTGGCGATGTTCTGAAGAAGGCATGCAGCTAGGGAAGCAGTATGATTGACCATGCAATCATGGTATTTATTTTTAGCGCATTGAGAAGCGTTCGGCCTTTGTTTTGACATGAGCCGGGGATGTTGGAACAGGAGAGAGCCGTCAAGGGGCAACAGGGAGGTTCCTTGACAGATTTTACACGCTTTCTTTAACATTAGAGCGTTTCCGTGTCTGGAAATCCAATGAAAAAATGAAAGATGAACAAAATAAACTACTCGGATCCCCGCCGTTCCGTCCCCGATACCGTTTCAACCATTCTTGCATTGGTTCTGGGTATTGTAGGATTGATTCTCGCGTTGCTCGCCTTTCTTCCATGTCTGGGGTGGGTAGCAATTGTCCCCGGCCTTCTCTGTGCCATTCTGGCTATTATTCTGGGAGCGGTAGCGGTAAAGAGGAGTGATGACAGGACGTATGGTTCTGCCAGGGGCGCGCTGACTTGCGGGTGTGTCGGCCTGGTGATCATTATTGGAGCGATCATTTATCAGGGCATGATTCTGGCGCCTGTGATGAAACAGGCGGATGCCCATACGGAGGAATTCACATGGACGGCTTGCAGCGCTGTGAGGGAGGCGCGGAAGGAAATGCACCCCAACGCATGCGAGGCGGTGGACCGTGTTATCTCTTTGATCGACCATCCGGAGGAAAGAAAAGAGACGGTGACGGAGAGGTTCCTGGAGGTAGCGCCACCGGCTCCAAGGGGCGCTACTGCCGTACTGGAAGACCCGGTGCCTTCTGTTTCCGGTAAATGAGGCGGTAAAATCTTTGAAGGCAGGGCACCCGGTGTTCGTTTACCGGCTGTTTCTTCTGTCATGGAAATCCTGCAGGCAGGGCGGTTTGAAGGGTATTGCATGTCCATTCAAACCGCCCTTCTTCATGCACGCGGCAAAGAGGCTTTGGCTGGCGGAAACGTACGGGACGGAGAAGGACCTTTTGATGGGATTCAGCATATTGAGTCTTCCGTCGGATGAGAGGAAAGAGATAATTTGACAGGAGGGGTGGACGGAATGGATGCAGTTGCAGACTTTTTCCGGCAGTCTGAACGGCTGGTTGGAGAAGAAGGTATCCCCTGCTTGTGATAATGTCCATATCGGTGGAAATGGGGCCGGGTATTCATTTTCTTTTCTTGCCGAGGGGCAACGCGGAGGAAGGGCCGGAAGAAACGCATGAGAGGAAAAAACAGACTCATTCCTGCCACCGTGAAAATGCCTCAATTTATTTGAAACCAATGTCCTAGGCCCGTTAAAACAGCGTGCATTCATACAGGGGAATGATGAAGGTTGGAACTGATGCAACGCATCATTTCATTACAACTCAACGATTATCTGTATGAATGAATCCATATCAAATTCTCCGCAGCCTGATCCTGTGGAGCAGCCGGGAATCATCTTTTTCATTCCCTGCAAGGCAAACAACGCTCCTCTGCTGGTGGAAGCTGTACAGGGCATCCGCCGTGCCGTTCCGGAAGCGTCTGTCATTATTCTGGACGATGACCGGGCACGCTGTCCCCAAACCGTCAGGGAAGTGCTGAGGAACATGTCCGTGGAATGGAAAGTGCTGAAGAAAACTGATACGTCCTCCGAACATGCGGCCGCTATTCTGGCTCTGATGGCTCAGGCTGTGCGCCATGAACATGATGTGCTGGTGCGCACCAAGCCGGACAATCTCATTCTCCATGCCGGTTTTTTAAGGGAATTTGCCCGTTCCGAAGCGGGATTATCCGGAACCTGTCTTCGGTCCGGCCTGCTATGCAATGAACTTTATGCCCTGAAGCCTGCTGTGCTTCGGGCCATTCTCCAGCATCTGGAGCAATCCTCCTCCGTGATGAAATGTCCGGAGGGCGCCGTCATCCTGGGGGCGTTTACCGCCCTGTTCCCGGATGGGGCCCCACTCCTCGCCAAGGCATGGACGCGAGGAACCGGAGGCCCCCTGTGGGGGCATTACAACTGGACGACCTTTCCGTCTGCGGAATCCCTGGCGGACATGGACATGATCTCCATGAGCCGGCGTTATCAGGACAAGGTGGCGCGCCGCGCCCGCATCTCCGTCATGAGATGCCTGCGGAACGCCATCTGTAACCGTCCTGTTTCCGTGGACCGTCAGCCTGCCGCCTGAACCTGACCCAAAGCATCTGCCGGGAATGGGGACGGGGAAATTCCATGGCGGCGTTTTCCCTCATTTCCGGCAGATGCGTCAATGACAATAAAACAATGAAAGAAATTAATGATCAGTCATCCGCTCCGGAACAATCCGGAGAAATGCCCAGCCACCCCGTGACATTTGTCTCCAACGATGAACCGTCTCCGATGCCGTGGCCCAATACGTGGTACCCTGTCACTCCCATAGGGCCGGAGACGGAATACCCGTGCCCGTGTTCCGAGGGCGACTCCGGTACGGGAAGTACGGACAACAACAGCGTGGACTTCTCCATAGAATTCGGACGCTTTCCCAAGTGGCCGGAATTGAGTGGAGGCCGCCTGATGCTGAACCTGAACATGATGGATGCCGGGTTATGCTGGGGGACCGCTTTCCAGTACGAGCACATTTCCCAGCGCCGTCTGGAAGTGGCTGAAACCCTCAATGCATCCATCAGCCGCCCGGAAGAACCGGAAGACGTTTCCCGGGCGGTGGTGAAGACGGAAAAAGGATTTCCGCGTTATTACAGCTTTGCCTCTCCAAATATTTCCGGGGCAGAGGCGCTTGGCGGTAGCCAGATGTTCAAGGACAGGATGCGGCGCGTGACCGTGGATGGCGTTTCCTATCTGGAAGAAGTTCAGGAAAGCGGCATGACCATGCGCTTCCGCCCCAATTCCGCCTTATTTGATCATATCGTGACGCCGCTCGGCGTGAAAATCACCTTTGCTGAACTGGCCGCGGAACTTCAGGTAGTCAGGCAGGATGTCTCTGACGAACCCGGCAGTGCGGTGGAAACCTTCAATTCCCTTTCCCTATTCATGCTGAAGCAGGTGTGGAACAAGACGGACGGCTTGCTGGACCTGAGCGATGTTCAGAGCATTAGATGGTATGCCCCCGCAGACGTGACGGGGCGGCATAACAATGGCACGTATATCATTCGCAAAGGAGCTGTTCCCATCAAGACATGGAAGCTGTCCTGGACGTTCGCGGATACGGAGACGATGGTTGCCAGGGCTGTGGATGAAGAAAATCCGGAAGTGACCCAGATGCTGTTGCAGACATTCCGTATTGAAGAACCGGGAGGTTTTATCAGCGAATGGCGCGCGGGCCTTTACCCGGACGATCTGACCCTGGTGAAAGGCGTGGGGGATGATGCCATCAGCATCGTCACCAGATGCCTTCCGGCGCCCGGCCATGAAAACCTGGTTGCCAAGGATATTAACGGACAGGCCATGGTGGCGGGAGGGTACTACACGGACAAGAAGGAAAAATTCAAGTATGTATACAGCGGCGAGGCCGGAACCGAGCATGCCGTGCTGTGTTCCGCAGAAAAGGAAGTATACCAGCGCCGTTTGTACGGGGACGTCCTTATCTCTCGCACGGAAGGATATGGAACCCCGCTGGAAAGAACATGGACGTACGGATACGGCAGCGATCCGTCTTCCCCCAACTACGGCAAACGCATCAGGGAAACGCGCCCGGACGGGGCCGTGGTGGAGATGGAGTATGATTCCAACGGGAACGTGATTCAACGGACGGAGCCGTGGTATGGAGACATTCAGAAGAAAATTACGTATGAATATATAACTGACAAGTTTAATGACCGCCGCGTGAAGCAGGAGACTGTAATGTTGGTAAGCCCTGTAAGCAGTTATGACCTACAGAGAACATCATACTCTTATACTGAAGATTCAGGAGTATATTCCGAGGAACGGCAACGTTATTTTTTAGGAAACTGGTATGGTCTTAATTTGAATCGTTCGTGGTATAGGGATCATGCAACTTGTTGTTATGCCAAGGGACGGCTTAAAAAGGAATCCCGGGAGGACGGGGTTGTGGTTAATTATGACTATGCCCTCTGTTCTGATTATGGAGCCGTGTGGAAATGTATGGAGACTCTTCAAAATTCCGATGGGCCCGTAGCGGGTAAATCTGCTCGTTTAGTGCATTATTATGGGGAAAATGGGGATGAAGTAGCTGTAGATCATCAGGTTCATGTGGAGAAAGAAGGCTTTGTCTCTGTGGATTTTCAACAAATGACATACGACGCATCCCATCGGGTGATCCGAATAGACTACGCCAACGGTCTGTATTCCATGGCTGAATGGAGTTGTGGCGGTCCCTTGTGGAAAACGGATGTACGCGGCTTGCAGACCCGTTATACCTATGATGGTGCCAAGCGTGTGGTGTGTGTGGAACAGGATGCCGCTATTCCGGTGGCAGACTGGAACGGCCCGGAAATGACAGAAATCTGCCCCGATACTATTACAAAAATGAAGTATGACGGTACTGGCCGTACGACTTCCATTGAAACTCTAGTTGGGGAAAAAAAAACGTCTGTTTCCATGCAATATGACATGGTGGGACGTATCATTCTAAGTACGGATGAACAGGACAGAAAAACCTCCTACACCTATTCCGAGGATGGATTAACGACGACGGAAACTCTTCCTTCGGGAACGACTTTAATTTCCCGGTATTTTCCTTCAGGGTTGATCCGGGAGGAATCAGGAACAGCCCGTGAGGCCAGGTACTATACTTACAGTGTAGAGAGCGAAGGTGTATTGAAATCTACGCGGTTGGGCGCTTCTTTGGAAACAATTGTAGAAGACCGTTTGGAAAAAGGAAATGGAAATGTGACTCGTATCAGGCGCCGTTCCGCTTCAAATGGTAGTTCCCTCTCAATGGAAATAGTGTATGAGGCTGCCTATGATACTCATGAAAGGGTCATTACGGCTCGGGAAGGAGGAAGCAATAAAATGATATACGGATATGATTTATTGTCAGGCGAGTTATCACACAAGGTCCGTGATCGAGTCAGTGAGGTAAGTACCAGAGCAGGTATTCAACAATGGGAAAATTCCTACAAAAGGTTAGGAGAAAATATTCCGGGAATACCTGTAGGTGCAGGATCGTCGGTATACAGGGAAAAACATTTTACGGTATACATATCAGATGAACATATAATTCATACATATACCTATGAACTTATTTCTAAAAAGAATGCTTCTTTGTCCAACCTTGTTTCTTTGATTCTTCATCAAGATGAGTATGGACGCTGGTCTTGGGAAAAGATTTATAATGAAAGAGGGAATATGCGCTTTCTGAAAGGCCGTGAAGCCTCTTCTGTTGAAGTGGAAGAAGTTAGCTTAAATGGAGATATAGTGAGGCACAAGGGAGAGGATGGTAAGGTAACCAGGTACAAACGTACTTATCATGTTAATGGTGATACGCTTACAGTCCAGGATGCCCGTGGCGGGGACATATTCATTATCAATGATGTTGCTGGACGTGAAATTACCCGTACAGACCAGGACGGTAACGCAACTACCACGGTATATGATTCTGTTACGGGAAAGCCAAAATGTATCACAACGCCGGATGGCAAACAAACGTGGTTTTCCTATGATTCCCGCGGGCGTTTGACTAGCCGGTACGGCACAGCTGTCCAGCCCATGAAATGGGAATATGATACGATGGATCGAATGGTGGCACTACATACATATCGCTCCTCTGGTACTATTCTGGATACGGTTCCCTCCTCCGGTTCTGATGTGACACGCTGGAACTATGATCCAATTAAAGGCGTGCTACTGGATAAAACCTACGCGGACGGCTCCAAGACCTCCTATACTTATGATAGTTGGGGACGCCTTTTAACACGTAAACAGGACAGAGGGGTGCTAACTACCTATGGATACGATGTAGTTACCGGTCAATTAACCAACATCAGGCATAGTGACGGAACACCTTCCGTTTCCATCACGTATGATGTTATGGAACGTATTTCCGCGATACAGGATGCTTCTGGTTCCCGCATCGTGGAATACAACGGTCTTGGCGATGTGAGTTCGGAAACTACATCCGGATTGACGGAAAGCGCGCTTACCTACGCGTATGATTCCCTGGGACGCCCATCAGGCTATACGCTGTCCTTGAACGGAACAAAGATACAGCAGACAACCTTGGCGTATGATTCAATGGAACGGATTTCTTCGGTATCAATCAATGAGAACTCTTTCTCATACGGTTATGATGAAACTTCCGGATGGCTTAACCATTTGGAATATCCGAACGGAATGATCAGGAAAACGGTTTTTCATGCCACTTTGCCGTTGATATCATCTTTGGTTTATTCGAACGGAACTTCTTCGGAGCCTCTGCTCAAGCATACCTATACCTGGGACAATATGCAGCGGCCTTCTATGCGGGAGGACTATGTGGACTCCTCTGCGATGCTTTCGCGTCGCCATACATATGGCTATAATGCACGTGGAGAACTAATAGAAGATATGATGAATACAGGCGGTTCCTTCAACTATGCCTACGATAACATCGGTAACCGTCAGACTGCAGTCAGACGTGGAGTTTTCAGTTCTTATGATAGCAACAAACTGAGACTGTATGAGAACGCGGAACATTCCGGTGTGGTCTTTACACCCACATATGATACCGACGGCAATCAGACTAGTGTGAAGACAGCCACAGGAGTCTGGACTGTCCAGTATAACGCGGATAACCGTCCAGTGGTCTTTACACAAGGCATCAAAAAGGTGGAATGTGTGTATGACTATCTTGGACGGCGTGTGGAAAAATTGGAATATGATGGAAACACCTTGACCAAACGCACCAGATTCGTGTATAGGGGATACTTAATGGTAGCAAGCATGGACTGCACGCAAAATATCTCCAACCCTTCCTTGTTGGGTACGTGGTTCTGGGATCCTGTGGAACCGGAGGCAACGCGTGTGTTGGCCATGTGTACACATAACGCGGACAAGAGTGTGTCCTCTACCCGATATGTGGCGCATGACCTGCTCAAAAACGTGAGTGCTTTATTTGACTCTTCGGGAACTCGGCAGGCGAAGTTTGAATACACGCCCTATGGAGAAATTCTGACTGTAGAGGGAGCTTGGGCTTCGACAATGCCATTCCGCTATTCCTGCGAATACTGTGATGAAGACTTGAGCTTGATCTATTACAATTACCGACATTATAATCCGCAAGATGGAAGGTGGCTTTCTAGAGAACTTCTGGGAGAAAGAGAAAGTATGAATCTTTATAGGTTCATGGTGAATTCTCCTTCTTGTTGGAATGATTTACTCGGCCTCAAGCGGATAACCGGTTATCAGTCAGATGGATCGATAATAACCAATATGAAACATGATTTTGATGCTGAATTTTATAAGGAAAGTTGTCATATTGAATTCATTGTGAACATCGAACTTGATGGGTTTGATCCATCCAATGAGAAACATATTGAGCTGTGGAATAAGCTTGATAAAAAGATGAAAGATGAATTGGGTAAGCTAAATGTGGCAGTAGAAAATCCTGATGATCCCAAATGTTGCTGTAAATCTGTAAATATTATTGTTGCCGTGATTCGGGCAGGTTCGCCTGCAGCTGGGTTATTGAGAGATAAGAAAGCACATGCCAAAGTCAAGTTTGAGCCGACTGGCACTTTTTTACCAACTCCGGAAAGTAGATCGTTGTCAAACCACTGGGTTAACCCTAATCCTGATGTTATGGCTCACGAAGTATTACATTTATTTGGAATTAAAGATGAATATTTAGATAAAAAGGTTTATCCTGAGAAAACTGAGCAAGATATTCCAGAAGATGCAGATACATCTATTATGGGGGCAAAATTTGGAAACATAAAACCCAGACACATAGAAAAAATGTTAGAATTAGCAAAATTAAAAAAATTAGAAACATGCAAATTAAAAATATCATAGCGCTGATCATTTTAGCTTCACTCCCTAATGTTTCTTGTCAGAGCATAAGAGAGGCGGAAGAAATTAATGTTTATCATTGTAAGGGAGTGGTCGATCCAGGTACATCATCATATTATTATTTTTATCAAATAAATGGTAATGCAATAAATGTGAAAAAAATGATTCCAGATATTTATGCCCATTCTTCCAAGGATAAGCTGGAATTTGATGTAAAAGAAAATTCGAATGAATTTATTTCAAAATTGAATGATTTAATAAATAATGTAAAAAGTTCAAAGGTTGATTTTCAGCAAAGAAAAGAAATAACAGTCAATATGCCGGGAAAAAGTTTCATATATTATGCAAAATCTGATGAGGCAGGACAATATATTGATGCAGTTGTAGATGTCGTTCTTAACATGTATAAGGATAAAAGTAGAATTACTGTTAATAAAAGAGACTGAAATATCATGTTTTTATCCAGGGGTTAGAATAAAATAAAACAAATACCGAGGCATGTTCATGCCTCGGTATTTGTTTAAAGGACGTTAGGTTAATAGTTAGCAAGCTGGGTATCAACGAAGCCGTTCCGTTATTTTAGCGAATACTGTGACGAAGATATGAGGTTAATCTACCGTCACTGCAATCGCTGGGAGGAATGGATTTCTAGGAATCCGATTGGAGAATTGTTTTGTTAGCAACAACGCATGATGAATTACATAGAGAATTACCTCGAGAAAATAGGAATGATACCAGATATGTTGGATGGGCTCTTTATATTATAGATTTTGAATAAATATATTATTAATGATTTTTATATGAAAAGATTTTTGATTTTTGCAATTCTTATTTTAGTAAGTGTGGCAGGAGTATTATTCGTAGCTCTAAAATTGAGAGAACCTTCCGAAGTTCCCACACCCTTTATAGGTTTCACTAATTTTGAAAAGAGGGGAGGATCTACCCATGCGTATGTTGTTTATGCAAGACATTCCTTAGGGAATGGCGAAAAACGCCGAACGGTTACGTTACCTGAAAATGCGACGACAAAAGATTTTTATGATATCGTAGCACAGGCGGCTCTTAATAACGAATGTGTGGAATTAGATTTTGTACACACAGGAAGTGAAGGGAGTATTTATTTTGTTAATTATGCCGTGGGAAGCAATCTGATTGTTGACACTGCCATGGATTATTTATCTGAGCCTGCTTATACAGAAAAGGATGATTCCGGTTTAGAAATTTTTAGATTGAATTGTTATCACGATCACTATATAGCCAATGGTAAAATAAAGAATTACGATGATATTTTAAAAGAATTAAAAAGATTAAATAGGAGACATGTTCCGTTTTGTGCCTTGGTATCGTTTGAAGAGGTTATCCCGTTAAAAAAAATATGGAAATTATTGTTTGCAGTCTATGCTTATTCTGATAGCCGTGTTTATTTGTTATTGCCCCAATACGGGAGCGAAGGGAAGAAAATTGTAAAATAAATTAGACCGTCTTCATTCTATTATGCATATGGCTTTATTTTTACTTAGACTGTTATATAATAGATTGGAAATTTATAAATGATTATTGATAAATTTGGGACCTACATACTTGACTAACCATATTATTTTATTTTATAATATTTTCGTCATTCCCTTTTCCTCTAAAGGTGAATAACTTAGACAAAAACGCTGACTAGGTATTCTAGTCAGCGTTGTTTCATAATATATTTGTAATAAATAAATTACATCTTATCAAATGTACCCTTTGCAGGTAGTTCTCTTCCCATATTCTCTTTCATCGTTCCTTCAGCAGCAACATTATTACCATTAAACGTCAAATTCAGATTAAACCCTACCCAATTTGACTCAATCTGCAAGGTTCCTACATTAGTTCCTGTCTTTTCAAAGACATAACTACCTGTAATCGTCCTAATAGTCTCACGGTCATTGACATCATATTCGATTGCACCAAATGTGACAGTTCCAGTACCGAAAACAAAATCCTTGGCTTCCAATTCCCAACCATCACCTTCCTGATAGTCTACATACATACCTCCTGTGAGAGTTTTTCCTTCCAGTGTTAATGGAGCTTCTGAATCGTTTCCATTTCCATTGGACGATGAATTGCTGCATGAGGAAAGCAATGCCAAGGATGCTATAACTGTTCCAAGTAATAATGTCTTCATAGTTCTATCTCGTTTTGATGGATTCCCGGAATGAGGAATTCATCCACATAGTACGAGATAGAAACTGATTGTAAACCTTAAAATATCCTAATTCGGGTTATTTTATTCACTATGGTAGACTGATGAGATGCTCAGAAAAAGGGATAACCCCCAAGAGGAAAAGCTTCGCACCTATCTCAGGAACCAGCGTAAGAAGATGGGTCTCTCTCAAGTTGAGCTGTCCGAGATGTGTGGACTACCTCAGTCATTTGTCTCCAAGTATGAAACAGGTGAGAGGTATTTGACTTTCATTGAGGTTCTAATGATCTGCAAAGTGCTCAAAATCAATATTTTAGACTTATCTAAGGAAGTAGAGTCTTGACTTTTCTCCCTAGACTATTTTACTGTCTAGTAATGCAGCAAGACTTCGACACTACTAGAAAATATGGATATACAGATTTGTCAAATTTAGCGGCTAAATTGTCTCAAAAAATATTTTTACAATTTCCTGAACCAGTAGATCTTAATGGTGTTACCATGGACATCCTAACAAATACTCCGCAAGACACTCAGGTTGGCGTTTTTTTGAAGACTTATTTTTTAAAACAATCAAACCTTCGTCTTCCATTTCCTGAAGAAGTTGCTCTCTATATTCGTCTGAGGTTTGTTCAGAAATATTTTTACAATAAAGGTCTAAATGATCCTTGTGTGAGGCATGGGGAAGCTTTATCGTTCCTTCTTTTATTAAGCGCACTAACTGATGTTTGGAAAAAAGCAGCTCCTCTGTGGATACTTCAAGATCTACTTTTTGTTCCTTTTTACTTTGAAAACATCTCTTTAGATAAGAAAAAAGACTATCCAGTTTTTGATAAAGTATGTAAAGAAATGGGAATAAACGAAAAAGATATTTCATATATCTAATATTTATCCTCATTTTTTCAAATCACAATA
>ENA-OWOV01000436-OWOV01000436.1-gut-metagenome-genome-assembly--contig:-NODE-436-length-13861-cov-3.518137_pt1 | contig 13861 bp, 5 predicted proteins | sample MGYA00248247_ERZ651799 | MGnify/ENA primary metagenome ERZ651799 (study PRJEB26908, sample SAMEA4031712) | gut metagenome | biome: gut; feature: normal infant; material: stool | place: China | collected 2015 ...
CTAAATGGAAGAGATTCTTCGGTTTGAACATGTTTCCTATGCATACGAGGAAGAGCGGGAGGCGCTTTTGGACGTGTGCGTGAAGGTGTGCGCCGGCGAGCGCGTGGCGGTGCTGGGCAGCAACGGCGCGGGAAAGTCCACGTTTTTCCTTCTGGCGAACGGCGTGCTGCGCCCCGGTGCGGGACGCATCCTGTTTCGGGGCGCGCCGGTGGGCAGCGGCGCAAAGCAGCTGAACGTGCTGCGCCGGGGCGTGGGGCTTGTGTTCCAGGACCCGGAGGTGCAGCTGCTGGGCGGCAGCGTGGAGTTCATGCTGACGGCCCTCCTGCTGCTTAACGGCATTATTTGCGCTCTGCTGCCTTTCATTCTGCCGGCGGTCGTGGGGCAGGGCGGCTTTGAGATTTACCTGAACGTGGCCCAGAATATTTCCCTGGTGATGCTGCTGCCGCTGGTTCTGGCCCTGGCGGCGCGGCGTTTTTATCCGCGGGCCATTGCGTGGCCTCGGAAGCTGAAGGACGTCACCTTCGGCATCTGGGTGGTGATTCTGGTTTTGATCGCGGCGAACGCCTCTTATGATATTTCCTCCCGTGACGGCATTTCGGAGCGCGTGCTGGAACAGATCGGTGCGGTTTCCCTGCTGGTGTGCGGGATCAACTTCGGGCTGGGGCATTTGCTGGGGGGGCGTACCCGTGCCGCGGAGTGCAGCCAGGCCCTGGGGCAGAAGAATACCACGCTGTCCATTTACCTGGCGCTGACGTATGCCAGCCCCATCGCCGCGCTGGGGCCTACGTTTTACGTGCTGTGGCATAATTTATGGAATGCCTGGCAGTTGTACCGGGCGTCCGAACGGAAGCGCAGGAACGGCTGACGTAAATTGCCGCGCATGGCCCGGAGAAAAGCGCCCGGCGGAAGGCGGAGAGAAGGGCCGGAAAGTGGGAAAAAGGCAGGAAAAAGCTTTCCCGGGCCGGTCCCGGGGACTGGCGGGGAAACGGTTGTCGTCGGCTGGTTTGTCCGCCTTCAGGTGCAGCGGAGATTTCCTCCCCATGCAAAAAGCTTGAAATTCAGGGAGCGCCGGGTAACGTTATGCACTTGTTATGCAGGCCCCTTCTCCTTTGAAACCCCTGTCTCCGCGCACCAAGTGGCTGATTGCCCTGTGCTTGTGCGCGCTCGTGATGCTGCTGGAGTTCCTGACGTACCATATGGCGTACCGCATCGGTTATGATGAAGGGATGCTGACCACACCGCCGGTGGTGGTGCAGAAGAGCGATGAAAAGGCCATGCAGAATTTATCCCGCTTCATGGCGGATGTTTTCGCTTCACGCGAGAGCTTGGCCGGCATTCTGGACGACCGGGAGGAACGCCTGGCATGGATCAGGGATCCGGAGTTGCGGACGGAGACGGCCTGGGGCCTCACCCGTGAGTTGATCAGCCGGGACGGCGTGGACCGCGCCCTTCCTGCGGCCAGGGAATTGATTGACGCCGGATATGCCGCCGGGCGCTACCGGGTGTGGGCCCCCCGCGCGGACGCCGTGGCCAAGGCCCTTCTGGCGGAGCACCAGTATTCCCCGGCCTACGGTTATTTGAAAACCGCCGTGGAGGGGTATGAGAAGGAAGGAATGGCCGAGCCGCTGGTGCGGGCCCTCCAGACCATGAGTTCCATTGACCAGATGCTGAACAGGAATGAGGAGGCGAACGTGCTGCTCCAGCGCGCGGTGGACGCCGCCGCCCATCTGGGGTCGGACGCCCTCCCGGTCAGGTCCAGGCTTATGGCCGCCCAGGGCCGGCTGGCGCGCGCCACGGGGCGCATTCCGGAATCGCGCGCCTATTTCAGGAAGGCCCTGGCCCTGTGCCCCCAGCCGGACAAGACGACCGGTGACCTGGCCCTGGCGAGCATCAGCATGGGAGAAGCCATGCTGGAGGCCGGCAGGAAGGATGAGGCGCGGGAATTGTTTTTAAAGGGCCTTACCGGTTCGGAGAACGCCTCCTACTTGTTGAATGACTGCCTTAACGCGCTGCGCGGGCTGGCGCGCATTTCCACGGAGCAGGGGAATTATGAGGAAGCCCTGGCTTATCTTTACCAGGCGGAGGGCGCCGCCCGCGGCGTGCTGCCGGCGGACCATGCGTTCTGGGCCGGGCTGTACGATCAGAGGGGGTGGGTGAACATCATGCGCAAGGCCGCTCCGGAAGCCCGCGCGGATTTCCTGAAGGCGATTGCCAACAGCGCGGCTTCCCCCGTCATTTCCGCCCAGTCCCTGGAAGGGCTGGGCAAAGCGTGGCTGGATGCCGGGGAGGGGGACAAGGCCAGGGAAAACCTGCAAAAAGCCCTTCAACTGCGGGAATCCCACTTTGCCTCGGACGTCCTGTCCCTGGGCCGGGTTTATTATTCCCTGGGGCTCGCCAGCGATATGGCGGGGGACCGGGAAAGCGCTCTGCACGCCTATGCCGGAGCAGTGGATTCCCTGCTGAAATGCGGGGAGGGGCCGGAGCGCAGAAGTCTGCTGGTGCAGTCCTATTTGTGCAAGGCATACGCCCTGTGCGACGGAGAGCAGTGGAAGGAGGCCGTGGAAACTTTTGAAGCGGTGCTCCCCATGCTGGAGGGGGAACAGCGGTCGGAGAATTACAAACAGCTTGGCCGCTGTTACGATGAACTGGGAATGAAGGAAAAGGCGGATGCCTGCTGGAAGGAATCCGGTTTTCCCCGCGTGCGCATGGCCTCTCCCGGGCGCAGGCCGTCCGGGAACGCCAGATCCTCCCGGCGGTAGGCTTCGGGCGGTCCTCGTAAGACGTTGCGAGGTGTTTATTTTGCTTGATTTGTGCCGCCTTTTTGGCTCAATGCCTGCATGAGTTCCGAGCGCCATTTTTCCAACAAACCCTACCGCCCCTCACGCAAGAAGAAGTCTTATTGGAAGCCGGTTCTCTTTCTGGTGCTGCTGGGGGGGCTCTGGTTCGGCTACATTCAGTACTGGCCCACGATTGAAGGGTGGTTCAAGCCGACCATTCACGAGGTGCACAGCCAGACGCAGGCCATGGGCCATTTGCAGGGCATGCTGGCCTCCTGGAACGGTTCCGACGCGGAGCTGGCGCAGATGGCTTCCTCCGTGGACAAGCAGGTGGAATGGATGAATTCCCCGGAAGCGCGGGATTCCTTTGCGTGGCTGCTGGCGGTGGAAATGGACAGGCGCGGCATGCTGAAGGAGTCCGAACCGATGCTGGCGGCCTTGCTGGAAAAGAAGCTGGCTGATTCCGCCTCCATGCCGGCGGAGGACAGGAACCGCCTGCTGGGCGTCAGCCTGAACTGGGCGCGGGAGTTTGCAGGCCGCAAGCATGACGCCACGGCGGAGAAGCTTTATGAAGTGATTTTGAAAAATACGCCGGAGGAGCAGGTATCCATCCGTCTGGCATGCCTGGAACCGCTGGCCCACTATGCGTATGACCAGGCCAGGTTTGAGCGTTTTTCCGCGTTGTGCAAGCAGGCCGCCTCCCCTGTCATGAGGAGCATGCTGAAAAAGCCGGAGGACGTGAAGAGCATGGTGAAGATTCTGCTGCTTCAGGATACCCTGCCGGACAAGACTACGGGGCAGCCCGGCGGCACGGGGAGCGCCATTGCCCGGGAACTGCTCACCAAATTCCGCCTGACCGCCAGTCCGGATATGGGCCGAATCATCCTGAACGAGCTGAATATGCCGCTCAATGCGCGCCGTAAGTATTCCCAGGCGGAGCTGAAAGCCATGGCCGACCAGTTGGAAGCCGCCCTGATCTGCTTCCGCGCCGCGGAAACGGAGATGGACTGCACGCCGGAAACGATGCTTGCCCTGGCGCGGGTAAGGATGCAGATGGGGGATTTGAAGGAGGCTTCCCGCCTGCTGTCCCGTGCGGAAGGGACAGCCATGACCCTGGGCGTGGATGCCCCGCGCATTCTGAGCGGTTCCAGCCTGAGCCAGGACATTGAGGCTCTGCGTTCCCAGCTTGAGAAGTACGGCCAGGCGGAGGCCCTGGTGAAACGGGCTTATGAGGACGTGAACATCGCCGCCGCCTTCCTGAAAGCGCGGGATTATGACCAGGCGATGAAATATCTGGACCAGGCGATGAAGGTGGCCCGTGAGAACACCACGTTTGTCCAGGCCCTCCAGCCGGTCATTCTGAATCTTCAGGCTGAGATAAGCGCGGGCAGAGAACAGTGGCCCCTGTCGGAAGCCCAGTATGGAAAGCTGGTTGAAGAATGGGATGCGCTGAGTCCGGAAGACAAGGCGAAGCTCCAGAATAATCTGGCCTCCATCCAGTCCGGAGACCTTTACAACAAAATTCACCGGAGCTGGGCTGACGTGTGTCTCAAGCAGAACCGGACCACAGAGGCCCGGCGGGTGCTGGCGAAGATAGGGGAAGCCCCGGCGGAAGAACCGGAAAAGCCTGCTTCGCGCCGCCGCCGCAGATAATTGAAGCCCTTTTCAGCAGGCTGACCCGCGCCCCCCTCCGCGGGAAGCGCCGCGGGCGACAGACGGCGGAAGAATGCCTTGGCAGCGTGCCGCAGGCCTTTGATCGGCTTATCCGGCACAGCCGCATTAGTGCCGGAATTGCTTTGCCGGGCCGCTCTTGGCTTTCCCGGGCGCGGATGGCGGAAAGGGGGCGCTTTGGTACAGATTGCCGCTTTCTCCGCCGCGCATGCTGCGGTATTCCCGCTTTCCGGACGGAGAACGGCTTTTTGATGTGATAGGAGTATACGCCACCTGTACCGGATGCAACGTTTCCGGTATGATTCAAGGCTCCGGGGAAGCTGAAAAAACAGCTTCCGCAGATTCCTCAGCTGCGGACTTTGGCTTTCTGCCGCACGTGGCCGAGAGCCCTTTTTCCGTGGATCATTTTTTCACGGCGGTCAGCGGCGGACTGACGGCGGGAACGCACGGTATATTTTGCGAAAATTTGGCTAACCGTAAGGTTCCCCTGTTCAAAAAGTGTGAAAATGTTATCTCTCACTCTCATCGCTTCCTGAAGCGCCGCATCAGCGCCCCCGTATTGAGAATCGGAGAAATAACGAGTGAATAAGCGCTTGTTCTTACAGATCGCCAACCGATAGCCTTGAAAGGCTGTCGTTTCGTAAGTGTAGCGGGTGATGTTTTTACAAGGCATATGTACAGAAGTTATGGGACCGGGTAATAGGAGCAGTGACAGGCTTCTATTAGGATAGGTTCCACTTCCTGTAAAATCCAGAAAAAACACAATTTGTTAGATTGAGTGCAAAAAATGCAATGCTAGGCTCTTGTGGACAGCCTATTGCGGTGTGTCATCCCTGACATAAAAACAACCGTCGGAGACACGGACTTTCAATTTTTCTCCTGCATGTACCTGGTTCGTTTGCCGTATGAGCTGCTTATTCTGGTTTTCCACCAGGGCGTATCCGCGGCGCAGCGTTTGCTCCGGGCTGTGAGCTTCCAGCCGGGCTTGAATAAGAGCCAGTTGTGAAGAGAAGTCCGCCATGCGCACGGCGGCCGCATGGGCCAGTCCGGCCTGGAGGGAGGCCAGAAGCTGCGCGCGCTCCCTGTTGCGGTGGGTGGGATGGCGCATTTGTAATTGATGTTCCAGTTTGTTGATATGGAGCGTGTTTTGAAAAATGCGCGTGGCTGCGGCGTTCAGCAGGGTTTCTTCCATGTCGTCCAGGCGCTGGGCGTAAGGGGAGAGCAGGGAATCCGCATCCAGCAGTTTTCCCCGCAGGTAAACATCCAGTTTCAGCTTGGAACGCAACAGGGAATGCCGTGCGGAGGCGTGCAGGGCCTGTTCCATTCTAGCCAGTTTGCGGAGCCATTCCGGACCGTCCGGCGTAGCCAGCTCCGCGGCCGCGGTCGGGGTGGGCGCGCGCAGGTCCGCCACAAAGTCCGCAATGGTGAAGTCCGTATCGTGGCCTACCGCGGAAATCACGGGAACGGTGCATTCGTAAATCGCGCGCGCCACCGTTTCCTCATTGAAGTTCCACAGGTCTTCTATGGAGCCGCCCCCGCGGCCCACAATGAGCACGTCCACGGGCGGCAGGCCGTTGAGAGGGGCTGCGGACCAGGCGCGCACGGCAGCGGCTATTTCATGCTCCGCTCCCGCCCCCTGGACGCGCACGGGCAGCAGGTAGGCTTTCACCCACGGGGCGCGGCGTTCCAGCACATGGCGTATATCCTGGATGACGGCGCCGGTAGGGGAGGTGACGATGCCGATGGCGCGGGGAAAGGCGGGGATGCCCTTTTTGCGTTCAGCGTCAAACAACCCCTCCCTCTGGAGTTTTTCCTTCAGTTCCAGAAAGCGCGCCTGCAGGTCTCCCTGGCCGGCGGCTTTCACCTGCCTGATGACCAGTTGAAGCTGGCCCCGGTCCGGGTACACGGTGGCGCTGCCCAGCACATGGACCTTCATCCCTTCCTGGAGCCGTACGGGGCATTTGGAAGCCGCAGCCTTGAAAAAGGCGCAGAAGATTTCCGCGCCCTGTTCCTTCAGGGTGAAGTAAACGTGGCCGCTGGTATGGTGCTTGACGTTGCTGAGCTCTCCCACCACCCACTGGGTCCCCACGGCAATGCTGACCGTATCCCTCAGGCGGTAAACGAGCTGTTTGACCGTGATGGGCCTGGGAGCGGCAGGCGTTTCCTCCGGGAATTCCATGGGTTATGGTTCAAAGGGAATGTTCAGCGCTTCATAAGCCAGCATCCTGCATTGCTTGATGTCCAGCTTGCCGGAGGGCAGCACCGGAATGTGCTCCACGGGAATGATTTCCTTGGGGCACCACAGGGCCGGGAGCCCCTGGTCAATCAGGCCGTGCCTGATGAGGGTACGCGCCTGGTGCACGTAGTCCGTCACCAGGGTGGTGAGCAGGGCCACGGCCTCCCCCTTCACGGGGTCCGGAATGGTGACGACGGCTATCCGCCGTTCCTCGTCCGCCGGGTCCAGGTTCCAGATGTTCATGATAGCGGCTTCCAGGGCTTCATGGGGCACCATTTCCCCGCCTATCTTGGAGAAGCGGGAGATGCGGCCTTCAATTTTCAGGAAGCCGAATTCGTCCGCAGAACCGATGTCTCCGGTTTTCAGCCAGCCGTCCACGAAAATGTCGCGGTCGGCTTCCGGACCGCCCAGGTAGCCGGGGAAGATATTCGGCCCCTTCAGCCAGATCATGCCGGAGGTCGTCACGGGTACCACGCGGCCCGTATGCGGGCTGGTGATGCGTACGGCGATGCCGGGGAGCAGAGCGCCCACGGAGCCCTTTTTCATGCCTGGAATGAAGTCTCCGGCGGCGTTGGACGGGGCCGGGTCAATGAAGTTGACGGAGCAGACCGGGGAGGCTTCCGTCAGGCCGTAGCCTTCGCACGGAACGGTGCCGAACTTTTCCCGGAAGGCGGCGGAGAGCTCGTCCGGCAATTTTTCCGCTCCTACGATCAGGTAGCGCACGGTTTTGAAGGTGTCCGGCTCGCAGCGCTTCATGAAGCCGCGCAGGAAGGTGGGGGTGGTGACCACCAGGCTGATGCCGTACTGCTTGATGAGGGCGCCCAGGCGCTTGGCCTCCAGCGGGGAGGGGTAGGTGACCATGTCGTACCCGCCGATCATCGGGTACCACAGCCCGATCGTGATGCCGAAGCAGTGGAATACGGGGAGGCTGCCCAGGAACCTGCTTTGAGGCGCCAGCGTGATGCGGGAGGAACACTGGGAGATGTTGGAAAGGATGTTGTGGTGGGTCAGCGGCACGCCTTTCGGTTCTCCGGAGGAGCCGGAGGTGAACATCAGCACGGCTTCATCCGCGCCCGTGGGCGCATCCAGCCCCAGCTTTTTAATCATGAACCCCGCCGTCAGGAATTTGATGGCCACGCCCCAGCGTTTGGCGGAGCCCTTGAGCAGCGGAATCTCCCGCTCCATGAGGATCAGGTCCCGCTGGGGGGGCCACGGGAAGTTCTGGAGCTTGCGCATGAAGGTGTCCGCCGTGATGAACCAGTCCACGCCGGATTGCTTCACGGAGCTGGCAAAGGCCCCTTCCGAGGCGGAATAATTGAAATTCACCGGCGTTTTTCCGGCGAACAGGCAGCCCAGGTTGGCGATTGCCGCTCCCTTGCCGGGCGGCAGAATGATGCCTACGCGGCGGTTCGTGGTGATCTTTTTCAGCCGCTTGGCAAAGGCCACGGAGATGGCCAGAAGCTGGCCGTAGGTCAGCGTGGTATCGTCAATGCCGTCGATCACCCGGCAGTCGGAATGAAGCTTTAGGCTGCGGAACAGCAGGGCGGACAGGGAGCCGTGCAGCTGCGGCAGCGTGGCATAGGCCTGGGCGGAGCATTCCAGCCACGCGGAGGTGAGGCGCGCCGCCATTTCCGCCCTGGGAGCCAGCTTGGGGAGAATGTGCACCTGGATATCCGCCTGGGCGTCCGTATCCGCCTCCGCGTCCAGCACGGAGCTGGTGTAAAAGCCCGTGCATACCGGCACGGGGGAAATATGGAGTGCTTCCAGGGCCTTGATCACCCGTGGGGGAATGTGGCTGATGGAACCTTTCACGTGGGCTACGGGACCGGGCAGGAATACTACCCTTCTGCCCTCGTTGATGCGTTCCATGATGGCGGAACGCAGGGCAATGGGATCGCTGCCGCCGGCCTGGAACAGGATGCCGTCCGCCTTGGTGGATTCCAGATGGGCGGCGGTGGCCGCATCCGGGGGGAGGCTTTCTTCCACCAGGTACGTCATGCGGTCCCTGCCCAGTTCCTTTTCGAACATCAGCAGGGTTTTATGAGATACTTTGTTGAAAATCAGCAGGTCGCCGGAGTCGGATAGATTGGAGGAACCAAAAATGGCCATGGGAAAAGGGGAAAAACTTGCTTGACGTATTCTAGCAACTTGCCGGGCGGGGAGCAAGGAGGAAAGAATACATCCCGCGCTGCTTTTACTCCCTCCGGACCGGTCCCGGAATTTGTCCCTGGCTCCGGCATGCCTTTTATGGGAAGGATGTTGTTTTTCATGGGACTGACTGGATTTCACGCTTCTGCCCCCGCGGCAGAATTTCCGGAAACAAGCGGTTTCATGATGAAATCCTTAGGAGGTTTTTTACTGTGCCCTTCATGGATGGCTTCCCGGCTGCCTGAAGGCCCTGCATGCAGGGAAAGAAAATGAACGGATTTGAAATCCGGTGTCAATCTGGAAGTGCCGTTTCCAAAGCTTTAAATTATTTCCGTTATTTCCATTCTATCCCATGCCCCCATTCAAATTAGCCACATTATTCAAAAAACAAAACCAACAGAACTTAAAATAAACATCTGATCATAAACAAATTATTTTATTTCCTCCACTCTCACGCCTTCCCTGACGCCCTTCTTGTCCGGATTTCAAATCCGATATTTCATCTACCTAATAGCATGTCTCATCTCTGCTAAAAGACCACGTCTTGTTTAATGTATTTATAATTAATTGTTTTCTTTATGAAGCTGCACTTGCCCCTCAATTTGTTGTCCGCTCTTCTTGCCTGCTGCGCTGCGTTGTCCGCCTCTGTTCAGGCTGATCCCCTCACCATTACGACCAACCAGACGTTTGATACGGACGTTACCTGGAATGAGGCTACGACCATCGGCGCCAACGACCTGACGCTGACCATTGAGGCCGGAAAGACGCTTACCCAGGCAGAGGGAGCGTTCAACGTCGGGGACAACAGCCTTACCATTACCGGCGGCGGCGTGTTCAAGATTGAAACGGCGGCTACCGTGAAAGCGGGGAATGGCTCCGGAACCAGGACCCTGACCATTGACAACGCCACGCTGGATTTGAGCTCTCCGGGAGCCAGCCTCAGCATGACGGGGGATAATTATACGCGCTACAAGGTAACCGTCACCAACGGCGGCGTGCTGCGCGTGGGAGAATATACCTATGACGGCGCGGGGCTGGGTTCCATGGCCGTCAATACGGGGTACTGGACCTTGAACAACGGGCGCCTGGAGATTACCAAGGAAAGCGACGGAACCTTCGGGAACGGCCTGACAGTCGCCGCGGGCGGCGGCGCCGTGGAGGTGGTGAATGCCGGCAGCACCATGTCCATCACTGCTGACGACACTCATAATATCCAGCTGAACGGCGCCCTGACCATTACCGGGGCAGGGAACATGATCACGGGCAGTGACAATGCATTCCGTGGAACCGGGCGTTTGATCAAGGACGGCTCCGGAACGCTGACCCTGGCCAATTCCTCTTCCTTCACGGGCGGCGTGGAACTGAAAGGGGGCACCCTCATTGTCAGCCATGCCTCCGGAATGGGAACGAACAAGAACCTTTCCGTAACGGGGAATGCGGCCATCGGCGGCATTTCCGCGGGGTACGGCGGCCTTTCCCTGTCCGCGGGAGCGGGCCTGGACGTCTCCGCCGTGGACAGCAACGCCGGCCTGTCCATGACCGCCGGTGTCCTGTCCCTTGGGGGGCAGAATACGATGACCGGCAACCTGAACCTGGGAGCGGCCGTGCGGATTGACGCCACTCACATGACGGTGAACGGCAATCCCCTGCTGGCCCTGAACGGCGCCCTGACGGTGAACGGCAGCCTGCTGCTGGAGAACAGCGACAGCGTGAGCTGGAGCGCGGGCACGTACAATCTGATTAATGCCACGGGCGGCATCACCGGGGATCTGGCCAATACCATTCTGCTGGGGACCGAATACATCGGCAACTGGAGCACGACGGACAATACCCTGAAATTCGTCGTGGCGCAGGTCACGTCCCTGACCTGGACGGGCGGCGGAGACAATACGTGGACGGTGGGAGGAACGGGGGATTCCCCCTGGAATGCGGGATTGCCTTTTGCCAACGGCAACGGAGTCATCTTCGGTGACGTAGCAGGCAATGCGCCGCAGACCGTGAACATCGCCGGGCAGGTGAATCCGGGCCTGATCGTCGTCAATGCTGACGCAACCGGTTATACGTGGACGGGGGCCGGTTCCCTGGTGGGAAGCTCCAAGCTGCAGAAGACCGGCAGCGGAACCTTGTCCATCGCCACGGACAACGCCGGTTTTTCCGGAGAAGTCCTGCTGGGCGGCGGCACGGTGGAAATGCAGCATGCCTCCGCGCTGGGCACCGGCAGCATCATCTTTAATGGAGGCGCGCTCAAGTACGGCACGGGCATTACGGCAGACGTCTCCGGCCAGATCAAGACGGATGCGCTGGCTTCCAACTCCATTCTGGTGGACACGAACGGGAATGCCGTAACGTGGGCTTCACTGGCCGGCTGGACGGGGACCGTCACCCGTACGGGAAGCGGCAGCCTCCTGCTGGGGGCCGGCACCTATGGAGGCAAATTGACCAACAGCGGTCCCGGTTCTCTGGTCATTGGCGCGGGAGACTCCACCCTGAACGGGGGAATTAACGGCACCATCACCAAGACGGGTACGGGAACGTTAACGCTGGGCCTTAATTCCTTCAACGCTTCAGGAGGAGGAACGCTGGTTGTGGAACAGGGCACCGTGATGCTTGCGGACGAAACCGGAACATGGAGCTCCAACCTGAACATTACGCTGGGGGAAAATACCGTGATGGACGTAGCGGGCGCCAGAACCAAGGTGACGGGGACGGGTACTCTTACCATGGGGAATGGCTCCACCCTGCATCTGAGGAACGGAAATGCCGCCGGCGCGAATTTCGACATGAAAATCGTCCTGGATGCCGCAGGAGGATTTGCTTTCCTGAATGGAGCCATTTATGGAAATGCCACCGCGGTTTCATCCACCATCACCGGAACGGGCGGCCTTAAAATCATTTCCGATGCCGGGGGGAACGGGTGGGGTTTTAAAACGGGCTGGGTGAAGAATTCCTATGACGGGGATACGGAAATAGCCGGAACGGGCAACCTGGTCAATCTGACGTACAATATCGGGGACGCCTCCATCGTCTCCGGCCAGACCCTGACCCCGTGGGGGCAGGGGAATGTAACGCTGGGCGGCAGTGAGAAGAACGTCACCGTGACGTTCAGCAACTTGAATTCCAATACCGTCACGGGGGGAGTTTCCCTGGCCGGGGACATCACCCTGAAAGGGACGAATGCGGCTACGGCGCTGAGCATTTTTAACGGAGCCACCGTGAACGTGAACCTCAACGGCAAGGTATCCGTGGAAACGTCCGGCACGGGAACGGCGACCATCGCGAGCGGGGACAGCCTCAAGATGCTCGGCGGCCTGGGCGGAACGGGAACGCTGGCAGTCAATACCCGCAACAATGCGGGAGCCCTGACGCTGGGCGGGGATGTCTCCGGCTTTTCCGGAACGCTGAATCTTTCCGGAGCCAACCTTTACCTGAATGCGGATACGCCGCTGGCCGGAACGCTGAACGCCTCCACCGCCAAGGTGACGGCGCTGCGGAAGCAGAACGTGACCGGAACGCTGAACGCCGCTTCACTGGCGGTTGACGGAAGCGCCCTGAGCTCGGACGGAGCGACGCTGACGGTGAGCAACCTGGCGCTGGGCGCGGATGCGGGCGTCAGCCTGGACATTAACGGGAATATCACCGCGGGGACTTATACGCTGGTTTCCTGGGACAACCTGACGGCCGGCAACTTCGCAGATGCGGGGACGATGACCCTGACCGGTACGCTGGCCAGCCTGTACCAGGGAACCTTCAACGTGAATACCGGTGACAAGACGGTGACCGTTTCCGTCAGCATGGCGGACGGCGTGGTGGTCTGGGACGGCAATCCGATCGGCGCCGTGGACAACACGACGACCTATCTGTTTGACGGAACGCACACGGGAGTGGCGTCCCTGACGGGGGACGTGAATGCCAAGGCCATTTATTTCAACAACGGGATAGGGCAGGACCTGGAGCTGACCAACAACGGAGGCAAGCTTTCCGGAAACGGCGCCATGACCAAGCTGGGTGAAGGAAAAGTGACCTTCAACAGCTCCAACAACGATTATTCCGGCGCGGTCAACATCAAGGAAGGAACCGTTGCCGTGAAGGCGAACATGGCCCTGGGGACCGGAACGGTGACCGTGGACAGGACGGGACGGCTGGAAATCGGCGTAACGGGCGGAATTGCGGATATTCTGGGAGCCACGATGCCGACGATCAACGGAGGCACGATCGCCTTTGCCTCCGGAGGGGCCAATACGCTCGGCAAACTGCTGACCGGCTCCGGCATCAATCTGGAAGTGTCGGGAGCCGGAACGGCCCTGACGGTTTCCACTGCCCAGACGAAAACCGCGCTGACCACGGTGGGCGAGGGCGCGGTCCTGAACCTCGGCAAGAATGGAGACGGAGGAGAGTCCATCCTTTACGGCAACCTGATGGTGAACGGCGGCACGCTGAATACCACGGCGGGCGATCCGTTCGGCTACAATAATAGCGGGAACTTCGGCACGCTGACCCTGAACAACGGCACCTGGAATGTCGGCGGCGGCAATACGACCATGGCCAATACCAGAATGGTGTTCAACAACAGCCGGGTCATTCTGAACATGCCCGGCGGGGGATTAAACGGCTTCGACTTGTTCAGCGGCACCAATACCATTGTGACGCAGCAGTCCGCTACCGGAATGAGCGTCTTCTCCGTGGCGGAGGGAGCCCCCTCCACCGGTCAGGCGAATGCCCTGACCCTCCGCGGCGGCACGGTCATCTTTGACATAGCGCGCGGGAATTTTGCGCTGGACGATACTAATACGGCAGATTTGAAGCTGGATGTAATCGTAGCCAAGGAAGGCAACGGCGCCAACCTCGTAAAGCAGGGGAACGGCGTGCTTCAACTGACCAAGGCCAGCGATTATACCAACCAGACCCTGACCAAGGAAGGGACCATCCTGCTGACGGGAGCCGGCTCCCTGGGTTCCGGAGCGGTGACGCTCGGCGGCAATGGAGACGCCTTCCTGACCTATGCGGTGGATGCGGACCAGACGGTGGCCAC
>ENA-OWOV01000438-OWOV01000438.1-gut-metagenome-genome-assembly--contig:-NODE-438-length-13811-cov-3.864861_pt1 | contig 13811 bp, 10 predicted proteins | sample MGYA00248247_ERZ651799 | MGnify/ENA primary metagenome ERZ651799 (study PRJEB26908, sample SAMEA4031712) | gut metagenome | biome: gut; feature: normal infant; material: stool | place: China | collected 2015...
CAAACTTAGTGTTGACTTGAAGCGTTTGCTGGGTACAATGTAGTGCCTCGATACCTCCGGGTATTGATATAATGGTGAATTGTGCCCTCTTCTTTTCAAGATATGTCCAAATCCGGTGACCCATCCTCCTCTTCTCCCAAGAAGACTTCCGCCAGCAAAAAAGCTTCTGAATCCAAGGAAAAAGTAGCATCCAAGCCTGCCGCAAAAACTTCCAAAACCACTTCCAAGGCAGCCCCTGCCAAAAAAGCCCCCGCCAAGGCCGCCGCTCCGGCGGCTAAAAAGCCCGTTGCCGCCAAGCCCTCAGCGGAAAAGAAAGCTCCGGTGAAAAAGGCGTCTCCGGCCCCTGCCGCCGGGAAGGCCGCAGTACCCGCCAAAAAGGCTCCGGCAAAGGCGCCCGCGGCCGCACCGGCCAAGAAAGCCGCCGCTCCCGCCGCCAAGAAGGCTCCTGCCAAGCCGGCGGAAAAGAAACCCGCCGAAAAGAAGGCCTCCAAGCCTGCCGCTAAGGCGGAAGCTCCCAAGAAGTTGAGCGAAATCCTGGAAGAGGAACGCAAGAGGGCCGCCAGCCGCAAGGTCACGAATCCGATTGACGCCCCGGAAATCCAGGAAAAAATCCGTGAACTGATCAAGCTCGCCAAGGAGCAGGGCTACCTGACTTTTGACGACATCAATGACTCCCTTCCCAACGACATCGTTGACCAGCAGGACTACGAGGCCATTATGGACCGCCTGCGCAGCATGGCGTTTGACATCATTGACGCGTCCGACGTGGACAGCTACACGGACCGCACCCGCATCAACACGGAGGAAGAGGACGAGGAGGAAAAGCTTGAAGCCAAGATGGACATTCTGGACGACCCCGTCCGCATGTACCTGAAGCAGATGGGCCAGGTTTCCCTGCTCACCCGTGAAGAGGAAGTGGCCATCTCCAAGAGGATTGAGGATGCGGAACAGAACGTCCAGCGTTGCGTGCACCGCTTCGGCTTCATTGCGAACGCCTATCTGGACGTGGCCTACCGCCTGCTGGACAACGAGGAACGCTTTGACCGCGTCATCCTTGACAAGAAGATCGACTCCCGCGAACGCTACATGAAGGGGCTGGCCCAGCTCTGCGCCCAAATCCAGCAGACCCATCAGGACGCTTCCAGCGCCTTCCGCAAGCTGTACCGCAGCAAGGAGGCCGCCAAGTCCGTGAAGGCCCGCCAGGCGGAGTTCGACAAGATCACCGGCGTTCTGGTGAAGCTCTTCGGCCGCCTGTACTTCAAGCACAAGGTGATTGAGGATTTCTGCTCCATGATTGACGAGGCCCGCGACCGCGTGCTCCGCATGCAGAAGAAGGTAGCCCAGGACCCGTCCAACAAGGAGCTCAAGGAACACCTTGCTGAACTGGAACTGCGCATGTGGATGACTGCGGATGAAATGGGGGAAGCCTATCAGGAGCTCCGCAAGTGGCTCCGCGAAGCCCGCCGGGCCAAGGACGAAATGGTGGAAGCCAACCTGCGCCTGGTCATTTCCATTGCCAAGAAGTACACCAACCGCGGCCTTTCCTTCCTGGACCTCATTCAGGAGGGCAACATGGGCCTGATGAAGGCGGTGGAAAAGTTCGAATACCGCCGCGGCTACAAATTCTCCACGTATGCCACCTGGTGGATCCGCCAGGCCATCACCCGCTCCATTGCGGACCAGGCCCGCACCATCCGCATTCCCGTGCACATGATTGAAACCATCAACAAGCTGATGCGCGTTCAGAAACAGCTGGTGCAGGAATACGGCCGCGAACCTACGCCGGAGGAAATCGCGGAGGAAATCCACCTGCCCGTGGAACGCGTGCGTTCCGTGCTGAAAATGGCCCAGCAGCCCATTTCCCTGCAAGCCCCCGTAGGGGATTCCGACGACACCTCCTTTGGTGACTTCATTGAAGACAAGGCGGCGGAAAATCCCATGGAGGAAGCCTCCTTCTCCTTCCTGAAAGAGAAAATCAAGGATGTGCTGGACACCCTTACGGACCGCGAGCGCGAGGTTATTGAACAGCGCTTCGGCCTCCGGGACGGCAGCCCCCGCACCCTGGAGGAAGTGGGACGCCAGTTCAGCGTCACGCGGGAACGCATCCGCCAGATAGAGGCCAAGGCCCTCCGCAAGCTGCGCCATCCCACGCGCATCAGCAAGATCAAGGGATTCCTGGAAATGACGGAATCCTGACCGGATTTGCGCCGCATGCCGTGCTACGCTCCGTGGTCATGAAGACCTGCGTGGCCGCGGCATGCGGCATTTTCATTTTACTGGCTTCCTGCTCAGGTAGCGGGGAATTCAAGCCCTCTTTCAACCAGCCCCTCCAGCCCGTGATGCAGCCGGGCTTTGTGTACGTGGACCAGGTGGCCCCGCTGGTGAAGACCAACCTGAAGTATGCCGGGTATGACAATTTCGTGGGGCGTCCGCTGGACGGCTACCACGGCAGGCGCGCCATCCTGCGCACCCAGACGGCGCACGCCCTGAAAAAAGTCTCGGAAGACCTGTACAGGCAGGGCTACCTGCTGGAAATCTATGACGCCTACCGCCCCCACACCGCCGTGCTGGACATTTGCAAATGGGGCGCGGACGCCGGAGACCAGAAGATGAAAGCCCGGTATTACCCGAACATTGACAAGGCCAAGGTGTTCGGGGACCACTACGTGCGCGACTTCTCGGAACATTCACGCGGCGTGGCTGTGGACGTCTCCCTGCTGTATGCCAAAACCGGAAAGCCCGTGGACATGGGCGGCCATCATGACCTGCTGGACCCCAGTTCCGCTACGGACACCGCACTGGTGACCCCGGCCCAGCACCGGAACCGGATGATTCTGAAAAAGGCTTTTGAAAAGCAGGGGTTCGCCAACTATTCTCCGGAATGGTGGCACTACCGCCTGCTGAATGAACCAGCGCCCTCCCTGCATTATTACTTCCCGGTGTGGGACGGCATGGCCTCCCGGTAAATCTTTGACGCGTCCGCTGTCACGGACCGGGCATTTTATCCTTTGATTTTTTTCCGACGGAAATAGGATGGCGGAATACTGAAGAATTTGACCAGATGAAAGAAGAACATTCCCATGATTCCGCCGTGCAGCCCGAAGCCTACCGCTGGGCTGCCGTAATGGTCCTCCCTCTGCGTCTGGTAGTAGGCTGGACGTACTTCTCCGCGTTCTGGCGCCGCCTGGTGCTGGAAAACAAGCTGATTCCGGATGATCCGGGATACATCGGCATCAAATTCAACCACTTCCTTCCCAATGCGCTGGGAATCAAGCCGGTCATTGAATATCTGGTGACGCACCCGTCCGAACTCTGGTGGTTCATGGTGGCGTTTACCATCATTGAATTCCTGGTGGGGCTGATGCTCATGCTGGGGCTGCTGACGCGCCTGGCGAGCGTGGGCGTTTTCTGCCTGGCGCTGGGCATTCTGCTGGGTTCCGGCTGGCTGGGAACCACTTGCCTGGACGAATGGCAGATAGGCATTCTGGGCATGTGCGCCGGACTGCTCCTGTTCCTGACCGGGGGCGGTTCCTGTTCGCTGGACGGCAGGCTTTCCAAACTTCCGTGCTGCGCGCGCCGTTCCTCCCTGTTTGCCTGGGTGGGGTCCGGTCCGCTGCCGCTGGGATACGGCCGCATGGCCCGCGTTTCCATCTGGGGAGCCGTGTTCATGATGCTGGTCACGCTGGGAACCAACCAGTTCTTTCATGGCGGCGTATGGGGGCCGCTCCATAACAAATCCGTGAAGCCCCTGCTGGAAGTCAGCGGGGCCTCCCTGTCCGGGCAGGAATTGCGCTTCAACGTATTCCGCACGGAAGGCGTGGATACCTACGGCTCCTTCCTCGTCCGCATCAGGCTGACGGACGGCCAGGGCAACACCCTGTGGAAAATGGAGGCGGACCAGCTTTCCGCGCTTCCCCCCTCCGCTATGGAGAACGCTTATCTGGCAAAGGTCAAGCCGGGCGCCTTCGGGCTGGTCGTTCCGCTGGGGGCCAGGGCCGGCGTAACACTTCCCGCCGCGCTTTCTGCGGTTCCGGAAGGTCCGCTTTCCGTAGTGCTGACGGATGTAAGCGGCAAGGAATGGTCCGCCCCGGTCCGGAAGGCCGGCGGCGTATGAGCGGCCCCGGAAGAAGGAGAAAGGCGGGATAAAAGGAAAGAATTCCCGGCTGGGGATTCTTTCCGGAGGTGGCTATGTTTGTCCGTGCCGCGCTGTTTTTCATCTTCGAGAGCTTCTTTGTTTCAAAGCGATACGTTCCTTTCCATCTTGACAGAATGAAGGGAGGAGATAAAAGGGGAGTAATGAAAACTACCCTGATCATACTTTGTCTCGCCTGCTTTTCGGCCGTTTCCCCGGCGGAAGAAACCTTGAAATCCCTTCTCAAGGAAAGGGAACAGCTTTTATCCAGCATGGCTGAACTGGCGCAGGAACAGTACAAGTCCGGCATGGTTCCCTGGGAGGAAGTGACGCGGGCCAACTTGAACTTGCTGGAATTCCGCCGAAACAACGCCGGATCTCTGAAAGAAGCCATCGCCGTCCAGAAGGAACTGGTCAAGTATCTGGAGCAGCTCTTTCGGGATGCGGAAAAGGCCTATGCTTCCAGCGTGGGAGATAAAATGATGGTTCTCAAGGGCCGGGACGCATGGCTTGCCGCCAAGTGCACCCTGCTGTCCATGGAGAGCCGTTTGGGAGGGGAAGGGAAGTAGCCGGAAGCTGCGGCTGCACGGTGGCGGTATAAACGGCATTTGTTCATGCCGGGTTTTTCCATGCCGCTGAAAGGCGCGCATGGCTGTTGTGAATGATGGTTCCCCGTATTGGGAAAGCCCCTGTTTTCTTTCCGGACGCGGGAGGCCAGGGTATTCGTGCAGCGTTTGCCGCTGGACGCGTCCTTTCCGGATGCGGCGGCAAACCGCAACCCATGTTGAAACATCATGTCTGACGAGAACAATAATGATTCATCCTTCCACTTTCCGGAATCGGATGAAAAGCAGTTCCTGGAAAAAATGGAACGGCTGGAAGGCAAGCTGGATGATCTGGAGCAGCAAGTGCTCCAGGCTCTGTCTGAAGTGGAAATCCCGAATACCTGGCTGGAGGAATGGGAGAAGTTTACGAACTCTGCGCCTGAACCCGGTGAACGGGAAATCAGGAAGTGGGTGGAAACCCAATTGGGCAAGCTGAAGGGGGTTGAAGCCCTGGACCAACTGGAACAGAACCAGATCGCGTCTCTATACCAGGACGCCCTCCTGTTCTCCCGGGAGATTTTGTCCAGAAAAGAGCAATTGGGCGGCACGCTGACGGATGAAGAACGTGATGTGCTGAATTATATTCAAAATTCAATTCGATAAATACCATGACTCCATTACTTCATCTCAGGCACTTGTTTGACTTTATAGCAACCAGGTATTTTTCCCGCCAGGATGGAAAGCGCAGGCTGGATGCCTTTCTCGTTCAGGAAGGCCATGCGGCGCTTCCTCATTATAATTATATCATGGAAAGGCTTTCGGGGTTGCCTCTGACCCGGCATTCCGCTCTGGTCCAGATATTGGCCGGCATTATGACGGCCAGGATAAGTTGCCGCCTTCATTACAGGGACAATACGCATTATCCTGCCCGCATTCCCACTTGGATCACTTTTTCCCGGTACGCCTACCTTAATCCGGGAGCCGGAGGGTATCTGATGGGAATGGCGCCGCATCCGGACGCAGCCCTTCTGCCAGGCGTTCCATTGGCCTCCCTGAATCATGCCTTCTCTCCTTTTGGCGGTGCAACCGGGTACGATCCCGTTAGTGGGCATGTCCATGTGCGCCATGGATTTAATGCCTACATCAAGTGCTCGGGCAATAACATTTATGTTGCCTTCCGGGGGACGGATACGGGACATTGGGGTGTCTTGGTTCCCAACGTATTGACGGATATTTTCCAGTTGTATTCCTGTGACATTTGCTACGTTAGGGCGGCGGGACTGATTCGCCATTTGTTGAATCATGTGCCGGGAATAGTGTCCTTGCAGGCCACCGGGCATTCCCTGGGCGGCGGCATGGCCCAATTCGGGGTGGCGGCCAATGTAGGGTCACCTCTCCCGGTTGGCGGCGTCGCGGTGAATGCTGCGGGATTGTCTGGTAATTCCTTGCAGGCGCTGGGTGCAGACCGTTTGGCGGCCGCTGCCGGCGTCTTGGACCATATAACCACTTGTTGTGATCCGGTCAGTACGTATGGCGGAGGATTGGTGGGCGGCCGGTACCGTATCCCCAGGCAGAACGCGCCCCTTTCCAACGGCCATGGCATTGCCGATGTAGCCGCCTGTTATATGGCGGCGGCAGGGGGTGGGGGAAACATCCCGGCAGATCCTCGCTAGTGTACCGGAGGGAGTTGAACGCGGAAAGGGGTGCCCCTTGAAGCAGCTCCCGGCACTTCCCTCTTTTCTTGTGAAAAACGCAAGCCGTCCCATTGCTGGCAATGGGACGGCTTGAACGTGAAAGAGCAATTTGATTAGTGAGGCAGGCGGAAGTTGCGGTTGAAAGCGGAGACTTCCTCCTTGAGCTGGGCGAAGCCGTCCGGGTTCGGGCAGACCTGGTCGCCTACGTACAGGGCCAGGGCGCGGGCGATGAATTCCGCTACCTGTTCCACGTCTTTTTCCTTCATGCCGCGGGTGGTCACAGCGGGCGTGCCGATGCGGATGCCGGAGGGCTTCATGGGGGAACCCGTGTCAAACGGGATGGCATTCTTGTTCACGGTGATGCCCACGCGGTCCAGGGCTTCCTGCGCGTCCGCCCCGTTGATGCCCTTGTTGCGGAGGTCCACCATGAATACGTGGTTGTCCGTGCCGTTGGAGACGACGCGGAAGCCGAGTTCCGCCATTTTGTCCGCCATGGCCCTGGCGTTTTTCACGACCTGGGCCGCATAGTCCTTGAATTCGGGTTTCAGCGCTTCCCCGAAGCAGGCCGCCTTAGCGGCAATCACGTGCATGAGGGGGCCGCCCTGCATGCCGGGGAAGACGGCGGCGTCAAGCTTCTTGGCGTATTCCTCCTTGCAGATCACGAAGCCGCCGCGCGGGCCGCGCAGGGATTTGTGCGTGGTGGAGGAGACGAAGTCCGCATAGGGAACCGGGTTCGGATGCTGTCCGCCGGCCACCAGGCCCGCGATGTGGGCCATGTCCACGAACAGGTAGGCGCCGCAGGCCTTGGCGATCTGGCCCATGCGTTCAAAGTCGATCGTGCGGGAATAGGCGCTGGCTCCGGCCGTGATCATCTGCGGCTTCACTTCCAGGGCCAGTTTTTCCAGCGCGTCATAGTCGATGGCTTCCGTTTCCTGGGATACGCCGTAGTGAACTACGTTGTACAGCTTGCCGGAGAAGTTCGCGCGGTGGCCGTGGGTGAGGTGGCCGCCGTGGGAAAGGTCCATCGTAAGAATGGTGTCGCCGGGCTTCAATACGGAGAAGTAAACGGCCATGTTGGCCTGGGAGCCGGAGTGGGGCTGCACGTTGGCATGGTCCCCGCCGAAGATTTTCAGCACGCGGTCAATGGCAAGCTGTTCCACCTTGTCCACTACCTCGCAGCCGCCGTACCAGCGCTTGCCGGGATAGCCTTCCGCGTATTTGTTGGTCAGCAGGGAGCCCTGGGCTTCCCGGACGGAGGGGGAGGCGAAGTTTTCAGAGGCGATCAGCTCAATGTTGTTGCTTTCGCGGCGGCCTTCCTCCTGGATGAACGCGGCCAGTTCGGGGTCCGTCCATTGCAGGGGGCTGCCGGAGGATTTGACGACGCGGCGTTCATGGCGGCCGCCTTCAAAGTCCGCGTGCAGCCATGCGTCCAGCACGTCTTCCACGCTTTCATTGTCCACATAGGCGGAGGCCAGGCACAGCAGGTTGGAATCGTTGTGCTGGCGGGAAAGGGCCGCGGCGGGGGCCGTGCGGCAGAGGGCGGCGCGCACGCCCACCCAGCGGTTGGCGGCGATGCTCATGCCGATGCCGGACCGGCAGATGAGGATGCCGCGGTCGTTGGTACCGTCAGCAATGCTGCTTGCGACTTCATTGGCGTAGTCGGAATAATCGCAGGAATTCTTGGTCATGGTACCCATGTCGGTCACTTCATGGCCCCATGCCTTGAGGAGTTCTACTACGGTTTCCTTGAGGTCGACTCCGGCGTGGTCCGCGCCGATGGCAATTTTATATGTCGTATTCATGATGGTGCTCATTGCTGACGGGCAAAGATACTGCCTTATTTCACCCCGGCTGGCAAGTCCCGGATTCATTCCGGCACGTTCCGGAAGGAGCGGCGGCCGCCTTTTGCCCCGGAAAAAAAGGGCCCCGGTTCCTGGAGGAAACCGGGGCGAGTGGGAAGGAATGGGGAAGGGACCGTTATTTTCCGGAGGATTCCAGCTTCAACATGTCCTGGACGATGTTGATGCCTTCGCGGAGTTCCGGGTCAAGGCCGGAGGGATATTCCGGGGAGTCGTCCAGTTCCGCCGTGGGGTCTTCCGCCAGGTGCATGAACTGTTCGTTGTCCTTGTCCGGGTCCGCCAGGGGAAGCTCCTTGGCGTTGACGTCGTCCAGCGTCAGGCGGTAAATCTTGTACTTGGTGGCGTCTTCCTTGGCCATTTCCGCAAAGCGGCCCTTGCGTTCCTTGTTGATGGATTTGCGGCGCTCTTCCAGCGTGGAGTTTTCCTGTTCCCGCGTCTTCTTGTTCAGGGAGAGTTTGTTGTCCTTGATGCGCTGCTTCATCATGGCGATGTCTTCCCTGGCAATCTGGAGGTCGCGGTCTTTTTCCACGCGCTTCGCGCTGGCTTCCTTCAATGCGGGCAGCATGGCCGTGATGGAGGAGTCCTTTTTGTAATTGGTGCAGGGCGTGATCTGGTCATAGGGCATCGCGTAGTCCAGAATGTCTTCCCCCAGTTCAAACGCCGCCGTAGCGGTGGGAAGCTGAATGTCGCTCTCCACGCCCTTGAGCTGGGTGGAGCCGCCCGCCACGCGGTAGAATTTCTGGGTGGTGACTTTCAGCAGGCCGGCACGGTCCCTGGCTGCAAAGAAGGGCAGGTACTGGCCGATGTCCACCGGCTGCTGCACGGAACCCTTCCCGAAGGTGGAGTCATCCCCCACGATCACGGCGCGGCCGTAGTCCTGGAGGGCCGCGGCCAGAATTTCAGAGGCGGAGGCGCTGAGCTTGTTGATGAGCACCACAATGGGGCCGTTGAAAAGCTTCTGGCGGTTGTGGGCGGATTTGATGTCCACGTTGCCCCGGGTGTCCTTGATCTGCACCACGGGGCCGTTCCCGGTAAAGAAGCCCGTCATCAGGCGCACTTCCTCCAGGGAGCCGCCGCCGTTGCTGCGCAGGTCAATGACCAGGCCGTCCACGTTTTCTTTGTTCATCCGTTCCAGGATTTTTTTGACGTCCTTGGCGCAGCGGCGGTCGCCGCCTTCCATGTCCGCATAGAAGGAGGGAAGGCTCAGCACGCCGATGCGGTTCTGCCCTTCCGGTGCGCCGGTGAGTTCGATGATTTCGCCCTTGGCGAGTTCGTCCTTCAACGGCACCTTGGAGCGGGTCAGCGTGATGATCTTGGCTTGGCCGGGAGCGTCCGCCGGTTCTACCTTCAGGCGCATCTGGGTGTTTTCCGCCCCGCGGATCATGTCCACCACCTTGTCCAGCTTCAGGAACAGGATGTCCACCATTTCTCCGGAGTTGTTGGAGTCAATGGCCACGATGCGGTCGTTCAGCTTGAGCTCTCCGGATTTGTCAGCCGGACCGCCCACGACGATACCCGTGATTTTGGTGGAGCCGTCGTCTTCACTGCCCAGCAGGGCGCCGATGCCGGTGAGCTCCGTGCCCATGGAAATCTTGAAGCGGTCCACCTGGCGGGCGCCCATGTAGTCCGTGTGCGGGTCATAGGTCATGGCTACTGCGCTGAGCAGGGTTTCCGCCACGTCTTCCAGGTCCGTTTCCTGAATGTTGCGCTGGATGCGTTCATAGCGCATGAGCAGTTTTTCCTCCGCAGGCTTTTCATTGGCCAGCGGGTCGGGCTTGTTCTGTTCCTTCGCCAGGCGCGCCACGGTTTCACGGCGCAGGATTTCAGACAGAAGCTGTTCCTCCACCATGTCTTTCCAGACCTGCTGCATTTCCGCCTCATCCTTGGGCCACGCGGCAGTCTTGCGGCGGGAGCGTTCAATGGACCGGTCCTTGTCAAAGGTAAAGCCGCCCTTTTTCAGCAGGTCCCGCGCATAGGCGATGCGCTGCATGGCGCGCTGCCGGTACAGGGCGTGCATGGCCTGGGCCGCGTCCATCATCTGGCCGGACATCAGGTAGTCGTCCAGTTCCCTGCCGTATTTCTTCTTGAGGGCGTCCACGTCCTGCTGGGTGAAAAATATCTTGTTGGGATCCACCTTGCGCAGGTAGGTTTCCAGGAATTTTCCGGACAGTTCGTCGCTGAATTCCTTGCGGGAGAAGTGGAAATTCTGGAGCAGGAGGGACATTTGCTTGCCCACCTGGTTGAAGTCCGTGGCCGCGGAGGCGCAGGAGGTGATGGCGGCTGCGGCCAGGGCCGAGAATGCTGTAAGTCGAATCCAACGGAATGAGTGCATGTTCATAACGGAAAAGGGTGCGGTTTTCTCCATCAGGGAAAAAAAGCTAGTGCTGGGATGTGAGTGTTACTGATTTGTAGGTGATTGTCTATCTTATAAAACGTCCACATGACGCTATTTTACGCGCCGGGTTTCCGGAAAGGGGAAAGGGACTGCCAGAGGGCGGAAGAACCCCCGTCCGTCCGGAAGGAACGGCATCCGGCGGGGTTGCAATCCTCTGCGGGTGCGGGGCGCGGGAGAGAGGAAGAAAGAGGCAAATTCATTAGTGGACAAATACACCATAAAGTTTGAAATTCTGTGCGGAAGTCCGGCATTTGTCATATTGGGGCCGTACAGGAAGGAGAACGCGGTTTCCGGAGGCTTTTTCCCGTGTGCCGTAGCGCCGCCCGCTTGACGGCAGCCTTTTTCTTTTTCCGCCGCATTTCTTCCGGAGCGGGGAAGGCATTCCTTCCTTGTCAGCGGCGGGGGAGGGCCGGACGGGGCGCGGATGTTTCCAGTATGGCCCCGCGGGGAAGGGAGCATTTCAGGATTGAGGTCACGGAGGTTTTCTGTACACTTCGCGTGATGATGAGAACACCGAACCAGGACAAGAAGCCTTCCGGAAGCAAAATGGGCGTTCTGCTGCAGCGTTCATTCAGCACCGTGGTTCTGCTGGGTTTGCTGGCGGGGGCCCTGTGGTGGGACCGTGAACTTGGGTATTACGGGCTGGTCTGCATGTTCTGCATCCTGGCCTCCTGGGAATGGAGGCACATGCTGCTGCGTTCCAGAAAAGCCTCCCAGCCGAACCTGAGCTTTCTTTTCGGCGCGGCGTATCCCGTGCTGCTGTCCTGGGCGTGCTACGTGACCAAGTTCCGGGAAATCGCCCCTACGGAGAATGCCCCGTTCCTGATTCCCCTTCCCCTTCTGGTGGCGCTTGCCGCCCCGGTCCTTCTGGTCGTGATTTCCTTTATTCGTGAAATGAAGTATCCGGTGGTGGGAAGCCGGGCGCTCCGTTCCGTCGGAACCACGCTGCTTTCCTTCATTTATCCCGGCTGGCTGTTCGCCTTTGCCATTCTGGCCCTGCATCTGGCCTATATGAGGGTGGGGTATGTTTATCCGTCCATCGTCATGTGCGTGCTATGGGTCATTCTGGTGACGAAGATGGCGGACATTTTTGCCTATGTCAGCGGGTTCCTGCTGGGAGGCCGCATTTTTTCACGCAGGCTCATTCCCCACATCAGCCCCAAGAAGACGTGGGAGGGCATCCTCGGTTCCTGGGTGCTGACGAATGCGGCGGCCATCGGGCTGGTTTTCCCGATGTTCAGGGTCTCCGTCCTGTCCATGCCCCAGATGCTGGTGCTGGCGGGCTGCGTCTCCTTCATTTTCCTGCTGTCCGTTTACGGGGACCTGGCGGGCTCCCTGGTGAAGCGTAGCCTGGCCATCAAGGATTCCGGCTCCCTGCTGCCGGGGATAGGCGGCATTTTTGATTTGATTGACAGTCCTTCCTTTACCGTGCCGTTCTTCTGGTTCCTGCTGGCCTGCATCGGTTGAACGGCCCGGGCATGAACGGATTCCCCTGTAACCCGGTATGGATTCCCCCTCCCTTCCTATTGAGGAAATCCGCGGAGAATTGCTGGACGCGCTGCAAGCCCCCTCTCCGCGCATCCTGCTGAAAGCGCCCACGGGCTCCGGCAAGTCTACCGGCGTTCCCCCCGTGATGGATGACGCCGGGCTGGGGGAACGCGGCCTGATCGTCGTCGTTCAGCCCCGCCGGATGGCCGCGCGCCTGCTGGCGCGCCACGTGGCCCGGCTGCGCGGAGTGGAGCTGGGGAAGGAAGTGGGGTATGTGGTGCGCTTTGAACGGCACATTTCCCCCCGCACCCGCATTGCGTACGTGACGGACGGCATGCTGGAACGCTGGCTGACGGAGCGGCCCGCCCTGGAAGGGGTGAGCGCCGTGGTGTTTGATGAGTTTCACGAACGGAGCCTCTCCGGGGATTTGTCCCTGGGGCGCGTATTGGACTTGCAGGAAGGCCCGCGCCCGGACATGGCCGTGGCGGTGATGTCCGCCACGCTGGAAATATCCGGCCTGCGGGATTACATGGGCGCCTCCTGCCGGGTGCTGGAGGCGCACGGAAGGCAGTATCCCGTAGAAACCGTTTACCGGGCTCCCCGGCTGGTCAGCGACGGCCGCGGCAGGGTATCCCCCCCTCCGGTATGGGAGCAGGCGGCGGACGCCGTGAAGGAGGCGGTGAAGGATGACGGTTGCGGGGACGTGCTGGTATTCATGCCGGGCGTGTATGAAATCCGGAAAACGGCGGAGTTGCTGGCAGGCAGGCCGTGGATGGGCGGCCGGGACGTTTTTCCTCTTTACGGAGCGTTGACCCCGGAACAGCAGAATCGCGCCGTGGAGCAGGGGAAAAATCCCCGCGTCATCGTTTCCACCAATGTAGCGGAAACCTCCCTGACGATTGAGGGGGTGCGCACGGTGATTGATTCCGGTCTGGTGCGCCGGTCCGGCTGGGACCCCTACAGGGGCATGGATACGCTGCACCTGACGAAGATTTCCAAGGCGTCCGCCGCCCAGCGCGCGGGCCGTGCCGGGCGCGTGGCTCCGGGCCGCTGCTTCCGGTTGTGGAGTGAGGCGGAGCAGGCGAGGAAGGCGGATTTTGATCCGCCCGAATGTTTCCGGGTGGATCTGGCGGGGGCCGTGCTGAATCTGGCCGCGTGGGGCATAACCGCGCCGGAAGGGTTCCGCTGGCTGGATGCGCCGGACCCCCTGGTGATGCAGCGGGCCGTGAATCTGCTGGCCGCCCTGGGAGCTACGGAGGCGGACGGGAGCCTGACGGACGTGGGAAGAAGGATGACCGCTTTTCCTCTGCCGCCGCGGCTGGCGCGCCTGATGGCGGCCGGGCAGGATGAACAGTGCGTGGTGGAGCTTGCCGCCATTGCGGCCCTGATGCAGGGGGAGGGCGTAGCGATGAAGGGCGGCTTGAACGACAACCTGCGCGATTCTGCGGACTATACGGATTTTCAGGCGGAGTGGCGCGCGGTGGAAAAGGCTGTGGACGCCGGGTTTGAGGCGGGGGCGTGCACCCGCTGGGGCATTTCCGCCCGCGGGGCGCGGGAAGTGTGGATGGCGTACCGGCAGCTTTTGTCCATCGGCAGCCGGGGGAAATCCCGGGAAATGCCGGAGCCTGATTTCACGGCGGCGCGGCCTGCCGTGGTCCGCGCCATGATGGAGAGCTTTGCGGACCATGTGGGCGTCCG
>ENA-OWOV01000452-OWOV01000452.1-gut-metagenome-genome-assembly--contig:-NODE-452-length-13499-cov-6.178140_pt1 | contig 13499 bp, 10 predicted proteins | sample MGYA00248247_ERZ651799 | MGnify/ENA primary metagenome ERZ651799 (study PRJEB26908, sample SAMEA4031712) | gut metagenome | biome: gut; feature: normal infant; material: stool | place: China | collected 2015...
GCACGATCTCATAAGCCAGTACACCTGCTGCAACAGAAGCATTCAGGGAATCAATATCGCCATGCATAGGGATAGAAGCTGTCATATCACACTTTTCCTTCACAAGACGGCCTACTCCGGATCCTTCATTTCCAATTACCAGTCCGATCGGTCCTGTCAGGTTCAGATGATACATCGGCTCACCGTCCATATCCGCACAGACAAACCAAAGCCCTTTTTCTTTCAGTTCTTCCATCGTCTTAACCAGATTCGTCACTTTGGCAACCGGAGTATAATTCAATGCCCCTGCCGAAGTCTTTGCAACAGTTGCCGTCAGCCCGACTGCCCGTCTTTTTGGAATGATCACTCCATGTGCTCCTGCAAGATTCGCCGTTCTGATAATCGCTCCAAGATTATGCGGATCTTCGATATTATCAAGGATCAGGATAAAAGGATCTTCTCCCCGTTCCTCTGCAAGTGCAAGCATATCATCAACCGTTGAATATTCATACGCTGCTGCATATGCCACAACTCCCTGATGCTTTCCAGTCTCCGAAATCTGCGACAGTCTCTCTTTTGTCACAAAATTCAACAGGGCATCATGCTTTTTTGCTTCTCTTACAATCGTTCTCACCGGACCATCCTGACAGCCATCCAGTACAAATACTTTGTCGATCGGTTTCCCTGACCGGAATGCTTCCAGTACTGCATTTCTGCCTTCAATAACCAGCGTATGGGAATTATCCTGTCCCGTATGATTCTCTGCTTCATGATATCTGCTATTTTCCCGCATTCTTTGCTCCTTCATTTCTTTCTGTATCAAATTTTTCTTCCATGGCCTCCAGTCCGATCGTCACCAGTTCTGTCAGTCTTTCATATTCTTCACTCAGATAAAGATGCCCGATCAGAGCTTCAAAGCCGGTTGCTCTTCTATAGTCCGTGATCGACTGGTTTTTCGCCGGTGATACACTTCTTGCATTCCGCCCCCTCCGGTAAACTGCATGTTCCTCCTCATTCAGATGCTCCTGCATGAACCGCATCATATAGGACTGTGCCGATGCCTGGACATACCGGCTCGTCTCCTCATGAAGACGATGGACCGGCCGGTTTCCTCTTCCGACTACCATCGTCTTTACGATCAGATCAAAGACACAGTCCCCGACATATGCCAGAACCAGTGGTGAACACTGCTTCGGGTCGATCTGCTTCATCCCCGGAATTTTCCTGATAAATGGTTCCAATCCTATTCCTACGCTTTTTTCCATTGTACCCCTTCTCTTGTATCTTTTAAGACGATTCCCTTTGCCAGAAGTTCATCCCTGATCTCATCTGCTCTTGCGAAGTTCTTAGCTTTTCTTGCTGCCTGACGTTCTTCAATCAGTGCTTCAATATCAGATGCAAGGATCTCATCTTCCTTATCCACAATAATTCCCAGAACATCCGTCAGTCTTACAAGACAGTCAAACAGGCTCTGCAGATATTCTTTGGAACTTGCTCCATCAGTTGTCGTATTCATATATTTTACAAGTTCAAATACTGCTGAAATTGCATCTGCTGTATTAAAATCATCGTCCATTGCCTTCTCAAAGTTCTCGACATACACCGTCGATCCGGCAAGTTTTTCTCTCTCATCCTCACTCATATCTTCCATTTTTGCATTATTGATGAGGAATTTCAGGTTCTCTGCTGCTGTTGTGATCCTCTCCAGCCCATTTTTAGCAGCTTCCATCAGTTCTGCACTGAAGTTCAGAGGACTTCTATAATGTGCACTGAGCATAAAGAATCTCAGAACCTGCAGATCATATTTTTCAGAAATTTCTCTTACGGTAAAGAAATTTCCAAGAGATTTGGACATCTTGCGGTTGTCGATATTCAGGAATCCATTATGCATCCAGTATTTTGCAAACTCTTTTCCATTTGCAGCTTCACTCTGTGCAATCTCATTCTCATGATGAGGAAAGATCAGATCTTCTCCACCGGCATGAATATCAATCTGCTCGCCCAGATATTTTTTAGACATCTCTGAGCATTCGATATGCCATCCCGGACGACCCTCTCCCCATGGAGATTTCCATGCCGGCTCGCCCTCTTTCTTTGGTTTCCATAATACAAAATCCAATGAATCTTCCTTTTCATCTTCGCCACTTACAAGCAATGCACGTCCACCGGACTGCAGATCATCCAGATTTTTATGGGACAGCTTGCCGTATTCTGCAAACTTTCTTGTTCGGTAGTAAACAGTTCCATTCTTTTCATAGGCATAACCTTTTTCAATCAGACTCTCGATCATGCTGATCATTCCGCCAATTTCCTCTGTTGCAAGAGGATTCTTCGTTGCCGGCTGGATATTCATTCCTTCCATATCTTTCTTACACTCTTCAATATATCTTTTGGAGATTTCTTCCGCAGTAACGCCTTCTTCATTTGCCTTTTTGATGATCTTATCATCTACATCTGTGAAATTTGATACAAAATTCACATCATAATTTTTATATTCAAAATATCTTCTTACTGTATCAAATACGATCATCGGTCTTGCATTTCCTATATGAATAAAATTGTAAACCGTAGGACCGCATACATACATTTTTACTTTTCCTTCTTCCAACGGCACAAATTCTTCTTTTCTCTTTGACATCGTATTATAAATCTTCATTTGCTGCGTCTTCCTTTCTTTTCTTCTCTAAGCATTTCATATATTCTACCATATCCTCCAACTGCTTGTGAAGTTGAATATTTTCCTGTTGGAGTTCACGGATATCATTCAGTACCGGATCCGGCAGATGGATCTGATCCATATCGCTTCGCGGAACTTTCTTATTATCCATCTTTACAATTCTGCCCGGCACACCGACCACGGTACAGTTCGGAGGAACTTCTTCAAGCACAACGGATCCTGCCCCGATCTTGGAATTTTCCCCGATCGTAAAAGAACCGATTACTTTTGCCCCTGCACTGACCATAACATTATCTTTTAAAGTAGGATGTCTCTTTCCCTGTTCTTTTCCTGTACCCCCAAGTGTTACGCCCTGATACAAAGTCACATTATCTCCAATGATCGTCGTTTCTCCAATGATCACACCACTTCCATGGTCAATAAAAAGCCCTTTTCCTATTGTTGCTCCCGGATGGATTTCAATCCCGGTCTTTCGTGCAGCCCTCTGGGAGATCCATCTTGCCCAGAAGAAATGCTTTTTCAGATACAGCTTATGTGCGATCCGATAATTCAGTATGACTTTAAAACTCGGATAAAGAAATACTTCCATATTCGATTTGATCGCAGGGTCACGCTCCCGTATAACCTGAATTTCATCTTTCACATACGATAATATGCTCATTTTCCTCTCTCCTAACACCTGATTTAAAAGATATAAAACTTTCCTGATAAAAATAAAAACTCCGTCTCAAAATAGAGACGAAGTCTTCTCCGCGGTTCCACTCTAATAAAAGAATCCTCTTCTTTCACTTGATACACTTAACGCGTGCCAACGTATCCCGCTACTTGCTCTTTCGCAGAATCAACTCCCGGGGGCACTTCACAATCTTCATAACTTAAGGATGCTTCCAGCCGATGACATCCACTCTCTGTCAGCCTGAATAAAGCTACTCTTCCCGTTCCTGGTCTTTTTCTTACTCACTTACATGATATCGGGGTCAAAAGCCCCCCGACTTTGATGCCTGCGGATTGCTCCGTGCTACGCACTCCCACAATCCTGCCCAATATTCGCATATCGTGGGATTATCATCCCACTTTTATGCTCATATCGGGGCGGGTCCTAAGGTCTTTCACCCACCTATGAGCAAGCTCATGTGGGCTTAGACCTTTTGACCCTGGCATCACTTACATTATCTTATTCAACTTTTCAGTTTTTGTCAACCGCATTATACAATCTCATTTAAGAAAACCCGGTTCAGTTTACAGATTTTTTCCAGTTCTGCCACCAGCCGCTCTGTTGCCATTACATCCGTCCGCTCTGCGATCTCTCTGATCGGTACAGTTCCAAATAAAAGCTGGGTTAGTGCATCGATCGGAAAAACTCCTTCGGAATCTTCCGTCTCACTCACACAAAGTTTATCTTCTCCCCAGTCACTTTTCATTCTCCATACACCACTGTTCTTCTGCAATAGAGGATCGATCACAGCAAAAGAACAGTCCATCTCTTCTTCCTCAGAAACTTTCATTGCAGACAGGAATGTCGGCAGATGCGTGATCCGTGCCATGATCAGAGGCTTTTCTTCTGTTCTGACTCCTGGAATGTTGCCCCATAATTCTTGCATTTTCTCCGTACATCCCAGGATCTTCACCAGTTCCTTTTCTCTTCGCAGTTCTTCCACCGCCTCCAGAAATGCCTCCTCTTTTTCCTGCAGAATTACTGGTTCAAGGATCTCAAGATTGTCCTCTCTTGCATAAAAGAAGACTCCGATTAATTCTTTTTCTTCAAAGATCAGCCTTACTCCACCGGATTCGCTCTGCTGTTCCAGAATTTTGGTTTGATAATATACACTGTCCCTCACTGTGCAAACTGCCCATTTCGGGGACTCATTTTTTTCAAAAAACTCAGCGATCCTTTCTGCATCTCCCAGTCCGGCATCCCGTGTAACTCTTTCCTGTCTGCCCCTGTCTCTGCTTTCTTTTTCGCCGGTTTTTTTATCTCTTTTTATGGCAGAGAAAAAGTCAGAGTCCAGTTCCATCTGTTTCTGATGATATATATATCGAAAATCATACGGGCTGTAAATTGTTTCTGCTGCCGGCATAAGAAAAGTAAAAGGATGCTTTTTCTTATTTTCCTCTTCCAGTGCCGCGATCAGAAGCTGCCGCATATACCCTCTGCTCCGGTACTCCTTTTCCGTTGCAACTCCGACAATATATTCCGAATCAAAAACCGAATCTTCCAGTTTCATCCGGTATGGATTCTTTTGTAGCATGGAACGGATTGCTCCGTCCTCTTCAACTACATAGATCGTATTCTCCCTTGTCCTGATAAAATAATAATAATCTACAAATGTCTGACTGTCTTCCTTGAAAATCTTTTCCCACAAAAATCGGGTCTTTCCATGTTCTGCAGATTCCAGTTTACGGATTTCCATCCTCTTTTCCTCGTCTTTCTGATCTCACTGATTTTTCATTGCACAACAGCCACCACACCCCGCAGCCGGTGCTGCAACATCTATACTGCTATAATTGGTATATTTCTCGATTGCACAGATTGCCTGAGAAGAAATTCCCTCACCTGTTCCGGTAAAGCCCAGGCCCTCTTCTGTCGTTGCCTTGACATTGATCTGATCGGTTTCCACGCCAAGTGCCTTTGCAATATTTTCCCGCATCTGATCAATATATGGACGCATTTTCGGACGCTGGGCAATGATCGTCGCATCAATATTTTCAACCACATATCCATTTTCATCCAGTAATGCTGCTACATGTTCCAGTAATTTGATACTTGAAATGCCTTTATACTGCGGATCTGTATCTGGGAAATGCTTTCCGATATCTCCCAGTGCCGCTGCTCCCAGCAGTGCATCCATGATCGCATGCAGCAGAACATCTGCATCAGAATGCCCTAAAAGTCCCTTTTCATAAGGGATCTCAACTCCGCCAAGAATGAGTTTCCGGTCTTCTGTCAGTTTATGAACATCATATCCCATGCCTACTCGCATTTTATTTCACCTTGTCCCTTTCTGCCGGATTTTCTCCTTTACCGGCTTTTGCCTCGGTCTTCTCTTTTTCTTTATCTGCTTTTTCCTCAGCCGGCTCTTTTTCTGCCTCTTCTCTTTCATTCCTGTCCGGTCCTGCCTCTACCATGACTGGTCCTTTTGATTCTTTCTTTGCATGGGATATTTCTGTCTCCTGCCATTTTATTTCATTTCCATCCGCTTCTGAAGCTGAAAGCTCTTCTTCGACATTCTTCTCTTTTTTCATCTCGGCAAACACTTTTTTTGCCGCAAGAAATGCATAGACCGCTCCGACAATGACAAATATACCGCCGGCTACTCCCATAAATCCTGAATTAGCCGGATTCTTCTGAACAACTTCAATAAAAATATTCACTCCAAGATAGATCAGATATACTCCTAATACGATTCTGATCACATTTCCACCTTTTTTACTCATAATTGGTCTCCTTTTTTCTTGTGTTCTTCATTTTTTGTATCTTCATTTCCGGGAACCGCAGATACCCGTATGCATTGGTACTCCATCCTGCACTGCCCGGGATTTCAATCTTAAATGCTCTGGTAATATGATCCAGTATCCGTGGTTCTCCGCCCGCTGTCTTCTGATAAAACCCAATGCTGGCATAAAAGATTCCCTTCTCAAAGAGCTGTAACGGCATGCTCATTTCCATATCCTGCTCTCCTGTCGCAGGGAAATCTACCGGTTCGGACCAGAATGTTCCCAATCCTGAATCACTGTCCGTACGCAGCGTCAGACGGAACATGACATTTTTCAAAGGCTTCGTGGTCCTGACTCTGATCCTCAAATCCAGTGTTTCTTCCCTTGCAAAAACCGGAGTGATCTTTCCCTTCATGGTCAGATGCTCCATAAAGAGTCCCTGATTCCGCTGAAGGTTCAGAATGCGGGCGGCACGCTGCTTTTCTGCCAGATCCATGTCAGTCTCATTTTCTCCAACTGCATGATCCATATACACTGCGATGGCACCCTCTACTTCGCCGTCATAGATCACTTTTCCCTGATCCAGCACAATACATCTGTCGCACAGTCTCCGGATCGTATTCATATTATGGCTTACATATAAAACCGTTCTGTTCTCCTTTTGTGCAACTTCCCGCATCTTATCCAGACACTTTTTCTGAAATGCCATATCACCGACCGCCAGCACTTCATCCATGATCATGATCTCGCTGTCAAGATGTGCTGCCACAGAAAAAGCCAGCTTTACGAACATACCGGAAGAATATCGCTTGACCGGTGTATCAATGAACTCCCTTACCTCCGAAAACTCAATGATCTGTTCCATTTTGCTTCTGATCTCCGCTTTTGACATTCCAAGAATCGTTCCGTTCATGTAAATATTTTCTCTTCCGGTCATCTCTCCATTAAAACCGGTTCCGACTTCCAGCATGGAAGTCACTCTTCCATAGAGGTCAATCTCTCCTTCTGTCGGTGCCGTCACCTGTGCCAGCAGTTTCAGCAGGGTCGATTTTCCTGCACCGTTACTTCCAATGATCCCACACATTTCACCCTGACGGATCGTAAGATCAATCCCGTTCAATGCCATAAATTTTTGTCCGACCAGCCGTTCATCCTGCCCAATTTTTACATTTGGATCTTCTCTGCCCCGCTTTCTTGCAAACCAGGACTGAAGATCTGCCTGCAAAGTTCTTCCCCCGATACTCCCAAGACGATACTCCTTTTTCACCCCTGAAATTCGGATCGCCAGATTTTCCTTTTCCATTCCGTCCTCCTTTACACCGTATCCATAAATGTCCTTTCCACTTTATTAAATACGACTATTCCTCCCAGCATTACCAGTATTGTAAAAAGAAGTGAAACTCCGATACTCACCGGAAGAATACTTCCTTCCCCCAGTAAAATATAGCGGAACATTTCCATCGGAGCAGTGACCGGGTTTAATAAGATTATTTTTTTCAGGATTCCTTCAGGTAAAATGCTCATTGGATAAACCACCGGTGTGCCATACATCCATAGTGACATTCCAAAGCCCACCAGTACTGAAAGATCTCTGTATTTTGTCGTCACACTGGAGATCAGAATCCCGACTCCCATCCCCATGCAGCCAAGCCATAGTAAAAGTAAAAAAATCAGAAGAAGAGCTTCCCAGTGAGGACTGACAGCCCCTTTCCATATATAATATCCGAGCAGAATCACTACCAGCAGCATTTGGATTCCAAACCGGATCACACTACAGAGAACATTGGAAATCGGAACAGTCAGTCTCGGAAAATACACTTTTCCGAACAAGCGTGCATTCGATGTAAACGTTGCCGCATTTCCATTCAGACAGGAGGCAAAATAACTCCATAATGCATTTCCGCTCAGATAAAATAAAAGCTGCGGAATCCCGTCCGTTCCAAGTTTCGCAATATTTCCAAATACAACCATATACATAACACTGGTCAACAATGGATTGATAAAAAGCCATAACGGACCTAAGATCGTCTGCTTATAACTTACCGTAAAATTCTTCTGCGTAAATAAAAAGATCAGATCCCGATACTGCCATACTTCGTTCAACTTCAGGTCAAACCAGTTATGTCTTGCGGAGATGTGCTTATGATACTTTCTTTCGTACAAAATATTGTTCCTCCTGATTCTCTCATCTTTTCAAGTATACACCATCCGGTATCGCAAATACAACAGTGATCATTCGGGACGGATGCAGCTTATCAGGAGGCAACAAAAAAGAAGCCCTTCAGAGCTTCTCAGACCAAGTAGCGGGAACTGGATTTGAACCAGCGACACCACGGGTATGAACCGTGTGCTCTAGCCAACTGAGCTATCCCGCCATATTAAATTGGTATGGGGCCTACAGGGCTCGAACCTGTGACCCTCTGCTTGTAAGGCAGATGCTCTCCCAGCTGAGCTAAGACCCCATATACCTGTATCTCTTGCAGTTCTGATTACTCTTCTCCGCAACCGACTTGCTTATTATACTATCATCTCATCGCAAATGTCAACACTTTTTTCATTTTTTTTAATTATCGTCTCCGACTTTTGCCGTCCTTGCCTGACTTTTACGATCCTCAACTGCAGAATTTACAGAAAGACGGTTCTAAAAGCAGAAAAGTCCAGCAATCGCTGAACTTTTCTACAATCTGCAATATTTTACCGCAATTTTTATTTAAAATATTTTACACCTGATTCAAAAATCTTCAGATCCTGTTCTCCATAAATATTGATCGCAACATGATCCCCACGACGTTCTGAATGAGCCATCTTACCAAGTACACGTCCGTCCGGGCTTGTGATACCTTCAATCGCACGATAGGAACCATTAACATTCCACTCTTCATTCATACTGATCTTACCTTCAGGATCACAGTACTGCGTTGCAACCTGTCCGTTAGCGAAAAGCCGGTCCAGCCATTCCTCACTTGCAACGAATCTTCCTTCTCCATGGGAAGCCGGATTCGTATAGACTCCGCCAAGCTCTGCTCCCTGCAGCCATGGGGACTTATTGGTTACAACTTTCGTATAAACCATCTTAGAAATATGACGGCCGATGGTATTGTATGTCAGGGTCGGTGAATCTTCCGTCTGACCTGTGATCTTACCGTATGGTACAAGCCCCAGCTTGATCAGTGCCTGGAATCCGTTACAAATTCCCAGTGCCAGTCCGTCTCTTTCATTCAACAATTTCTCTACCGCTTCTTTAATCTTTGCATTCTGGAATGCTGTTGCAAAGAATTTGGCAGAACCATCCGGTTCATCTCCTGCACTGAATCCACCCGGGAACATGATCATCTGTGCCTGTCCGATGGCTTTTTCAAATTCACCAACAGATCCTCTGATATCCTCTGCGTCCAGATTACGGAATACTTTCGTAATCACCTTTGCTCCTGCCCGCTCAAATGCACGTTTACTGTCGTACTCACAGTTCGTTCCCGGGAAAACAGGAATAAAGACAGTCGGTTGTCCGATCTTATGGCTGCAGATATGGATATCTCCTGTATTAAACAACTTTTCTTCTACTTTTTTATCAGAATCTGCTGCAGACTTTGTTGCAAATACTTTTTCAAGAGTACCTGTCCATGCCTGTTCTGCCTCTTTCAGACTGATCGTTACATCCCCATATGCCAGCACTGCTTCCTCAGTTACTGCTCCGATCTCTGTATAGTCAGCCACAAGGTTCTCCACTTCTCCCGCAGGTACCTCTGCAATGAGATCACCAAATGCCGGTGCGAACAGATCCTTTTTATCCACCGTTGTCTCAAGCTGAACTCCCAGTCCGTTACCAAATGCCATCTTACTTACAGCACTGGCAATTCCATGACGATCAAGTGCATAAGCGGAAACAATTCTTCCTTTCTGAATATCTTCATGGATCTTTCCATACTGCTCCATCACTTTCTCATAAACCGGAAGATCATTCTCATCTCTCTCAATCTTAAGCCATACAAGCTTATTTCCTGCTTTTTTCAGTTCAGGTGTGATGATATCCTGCTCCAGTGCCATATCGACTGCAAAAGATACCAGCGTCGGAGGAACATCAATATCCTGGAATGTTCCGGACATACTGTCCTTACCTCCGATTGACGGAAGACCAAATCCGATCTGTGCCGCATAGGCTCCGAGCAATGCAGCGAAAGGCTGGCTCCATCTCTTCGGATCTTCGGTCATTCTGCGGAAATACTCCTGGAATGTAAAACGGATCTTACTATAATCTCCACCGGCTGCCACGATCTTTGCAACTGATTCTGTCACCGCATAAACTGCTCCGTGATACGGACTCCAGCTTGACAGATACGGATCAAATCCATAACTCATCATGGATACGCTGTCCGTTGTACCATTCTGTACCGGAACTTTTGCCACCATCGCCTGCGTCTCTGTCATCTGATATTTTCCGCCATGAGGCATGAACACTGATCCGGCTCCGATGGAACCGTCAAACATTTCCACAAGACCCTTCTGAGAGCATACATTTAAATCAGAAAGAATATTCAGCCAGGTCTCTTTTACATCTTCTACTTCTTTTTTGATAAAAAGGCTGTCTTTTCTGGACGGTATCTCTACTTCTACGTCTGTCTCCTGATGTGCCCCGTTGGTATCAAGGAATGCACGGGAAAGGTTTACAATCTCTTTTCCTCTCCATACAAGAACCAGTCTCGGATCTTCCGTAACGACTGCTACAACCGTTGCCTCAAGATTTTCCTCTTTCGCATATGCCATAAACTCATCTACATCTTTCGGATCGACAACGACTGCCATTCTTTCCTGGGATTCGGAAATCGCGATCTCTGTTCCGTCCAGTCCTGCATATTTCTTTGGCACTTTATCCAGCTCTACCCGCAGTCCGTCTGCCAGTTCTCCGATGGCAACTGAAACTCCTCCGGCACCAAAGTCATTACACTTTTTAATCAGATGGCTGACTTCTTCTCTGCGGAACAGACGCTGGATCTTACGCTCTGTTGGTGCATTTCCCTTCTGCACTTCAGCTCCGCATGTCTCGATGGACTCCTCTGTATGAACCTTGGAAGAACCTGTTGCTCCTCCGCATCCGTCACGACCGGTACGACCACCCAGCAGGATAATGATATCGCCTGGATCAGAATTTTCACGGATCACTGCACGTCTCGGTGCTGCACCAAGCACTGCTCCGATCTCCATACGCTTTGCGACATAATTCGGATGGTAGATCTCTTTTACCAGTCCGGTTGCAAGACCGATCTGGTTTCCGTAAGAACTGTATCCATGTGCAGCCTCACGCACCAGCTTTTTCTGTGGAAGCTTTCCTTTCAGTGTCTCGTTCGCTGAAACTGTCGGGTCAGCCGCTCCCGTCACACGCATCGCCTGATATACATAAGTACGTCCTGACAGCGGATCACGGATTGCACCGCCAAGGCAGGTAGCTGCTCCACCAAACGGCTCGATCTCTGTCGGATGGTTGTGCGTCTCATTTTTAAAATTGATCAGCCATTCTTCCTCGACACCGTCTACCTTGATCGGTACAACGATACTGCACGCATTGATCTCATCGGACTCTTCCTGATCTGCAAGCTTTCCTTCTTTTTTTAGACGACGCATTGCCATCAGTGCCAGATCCATCAGGCATACAAACTTATCTTCTCTTCCTTTAAAGATCTCACTGTGATCTTTCAGATACTCTTTATATGTATCCTCGATGGCATCTCTGTAATCTCCGTCATCAAATTTTACATCTTTTAATTCTGTAGAAAATGTCGTATGACGGCAGTGATCTGACCAGTAAGTATCCAGTACACGGATCTCTGTCATCGTCGGATTCCGGTCTTCCTCTCCATGATAATACTTCTGGATATGCTGAAAATCTTTAAACGTCATCGCAAGACCAAGTGAATCATACAACTCTTTCAGTTCTGCCTCCGGCATATCTTTAAATCCGTCAAATACCTTTACATCTGCCGGTTCTTCAAATACCGTTACCAGTGTCTTCGGCTTCTCTGCAGCAGCTTCTCTTGAATCTACCGGATTGATGCAGTGATTCTTGATTGCTTCAAACTCTTCCTCTGATATATTTCCCTCGATCACATAAGTTACCGCTGTACGGATCACCGGTGTCTCATCTTCTTTGATAAATCTGATACACTGTTCTGCTGAATCTGCTCTCTGGTCAAACTGTCCCGGAAGAAATTCAACTGAAAAGCACCGATCTGTCTCATTCTTTGTAAAACTTTCTCTGTAAAGGATATCGACCGGAGGCTCTGCAAACACTCCGCCACATGCTTTTTCAAATGTCTCATCTGATATATTTTCTGCGTCATACCGGATCAGAACCCGTACCCCGGTCACATCTTTAATTCCGAGATAATGACGGATCTCATGTCCAAGCCCTTTCGCTGTTACGGCAAATTCCGGCTTTTTTTCCACATACACACGCTTTACATTACTCATATACAATCTCCTTTTCCTCTTATGTGCTTATTCCTTCACACCAAATTAGAATGAACCTGTTATGCTTATCGTATCATATAATTGCACATCCGTATAATTAATAAATTTAAACTTTATCATAAGCATTTCTAATCAGTTATCCATCCGGAAAGTTTCCACGGAACTTCTCATTGTTTCTTTTCTGCTTTTCACCCATAAAAATCCTCCTGTGATAACTGCACCTGCACCGAAAATCCACATGGACCACATTGCCATATCTGAAAAAAAGCCCTCCGGCAACATTCGGATCATATAGTCTTTTTCTGCATCAAACATCCACAGCCGGTTCGTAAAAACTTTTTCATGAAACCATGTAAACCAGTAATCAAAGTTCCGGCTGACCACAAATCCGGCCACAACGCCTGCCAGTAAAATCAGCCCCGCAATATTCCGGTACACTTTCCATAAGACCTTCCACAAAATTGTTTTTTCAGCACCTGTTTTTTCACAGAAGAAGCAGATCAGCAGAAATACAAAAGAAAAACTTGCGGTCACTCCTGCCATAAACCGGACTCTCTTGCTCCAGTCAAAAATCTGCTTTACATCCTTCATATGCAGCCGATCCTGCTCATTAAAAAAATCTCTCCATATTCCATCCACCGTAGTCTCTGCTTTCAGTTCTTCACGCTCTCCATTTAAATATGCCATCATCTCACGGGTTACATAAATTGTATCTCCCATTGTCATGTTCAATTCATCTAATACCCCGTATTTTTCATATTCCGCCCGGTACAGATCAACATCCGAATAAAGTACGAGTCGGACACTCGTGACCAGCCACACCGCTAAAAAAGAAACCGTCAGGATCAGTCCCAGGATCCGGCTTAAAATCAGACTTATTTTGCTTTTCACTTTTTCAGAAGATGAGACCAGTTTTTTCACAAATTTACTCCTTTTAGATCGTAAG
>ENA-OWOV01000454-OWOV01000454.1-gut-metagenome-genome-assembly--contig:-NODE-454-length-13468-cov-4.840266_pt1 | contig 13468 bp, 15 predicted proteins | sample MGYA00248247_ERZ651799 | MGnify/ENA primary metagenome ERZ651799 (study PRJEB26908, sample SAMEA4031712) | gut metagenome | biome: gut; feature: normal infant; material: stool | place: China | collected 2015...
TCCATGGTTTTGCCATGGGCTCCCCCTTTGGTTTTGCTGTACGCTATGCGGCCTTAGTGGGCGAGCCAGTTTATTTTTTACTCGATCTCGCCGCTGCACACCATGGCAACTGCCTTGGGCAGCAGCTTCCACTCGGCCTGCTCCATCACCCGCTTCTGCAGCACCTCGGGGGTGTCGCCGGGCAGGATCTCCACTGCCTTCTGCAGCAGGATGGGACCGCCGTCGCACTCCTCGTTGACAAAGTGCACGGTGGCACCGGTCACCTTGCAGCCCCGGGCCAGAGCAGCCTGATGGGGGCGCAGGCCGTACATGCCGGGCCCGCAGAAGGACGGGATGAGCGCCGGATGAACATTCAGAATGCGGCGGGGATAGGCTTCAATGACACTGGGGCCCAGCACAGAAAGGAAACCGGCCAGCACCACCAGATCGATGTTGTGGCTTTTCAGCGTTTCCAGCAGGGCCGCGTCAAAGGCCTCACTGTTCTCGTAATCCTTGCGGCGGACCACAACGCCCTCCACACCGGCCTTTGCGGCCCGCTCCAGCGCGTAGACACCGGGCTTGGAGGCCACGACCAGCGTGATCTTCCCGTTGGGGTTCTCGCCCCGGGCTTCGCTGTCCAGCAGGGCCTGCAGATTGGTGCCGCCGCCGGAAACCAACACAGCTACGTTCAGCACAGTTCCACACCGTCCCCTTCAGCGATGACACCCAGCTTGTAAGCCTCGGGCTCGCCGTTGGCGTGGAGGATCTCCAGCGCCTTGTCGGCCTGTGCGGCAGGAACGGTGAGCACCATGCCAACGCCCATGTTGAAGGTGTTGAACATATCGTGCTCGGAGATGTGGCCGGTCTCCTGCATCAGGTGGAACAGCGCCGGGGTGCGGACATCCTCCTTCTTGATGCGGGCGCAGCAGCCCTTTTTCAGGCTGCGGGGGATGTTCTCATAGAAGCCGCCGCCGGTGATGTGGGAGATGCCCTTGACATCCACCTCTTCCAGCACCTTCAGCACCGGCTTGACGTAGATCTTGGTGGGAGCCAGCAGGGCATCGCCCAGGGTCTTGCCGCCCAGCTCGGCGGGGGTGGTGTGCAGAACATCGGGATCGTTGTCGATGTCAAAGATCTTGCGCACCAGCGAGAAACCGTTGGAATGAACACCGGTGGAGGGCAGAGCGAGGATGACATCGCCAGCCTGCATGGTCTCGTTGCTCAGGATCTTTTCCTTGTCCACAACGCCCACGGTGAAACCGGCCAGATCGTACTCATCCTCCGGCATCATGCCCGGGTGCTCGGCAGTCTCACCGCCCACCAGAGAGCAATCAGCCTGCACGCAGCCCTCGGCCACGCCCTTGACGATCTCGGCGATCTTCTCAGGGATGTTGCGGCCGCAGGCGATGTAATCCAGGAACACCAGCGGCTTTGCACCGGCGCAGATCACATCGTTGACGCACATGGCAACGCAGTCGATGCCAATGGTGTCGTGCTTGTCCATGATCATGGCGATCTTCAGCTTGGTGCCCACGCCGTCCGTGCCGGAGATCAGAACCGGATGCTTGTAGCCAGTGCAGTCCAGCTCAAACAGGCCGCCAAAGCCGCCCAGACCACCAATGCAGTGCTCGTTCATGGTGCGGGCAACATACTGCTTCATCAGTTCAACGGAGCGGTAACCGGCGGTGATATCCACACCGGCAGCTGCGTAACTCTCAGAATAGCTCTTTTCCATCTTCTTACTCTCCTAACTTTTTCTCGTTTTTGGGACGGTCATTCAGGTGGCGTTCATGGATATCGGTGGAAAGCACCTCCTCCGGCTTCACGGCATACTCGCCGGTAAAGCAGGCGGTGCAGAAACCGCATTTTGCGTTCTTGGCCAGCTGCACCACATGCTCGGTGGACAGGTAGCCCAGGGTGTCGGCCCCGATGATCTCATTGATCTGCTCCACATTGCGGCCCGTGGCCACCAGCAGCTTCTGGTCGGGGATGTCGGTGCCGAAGTAGCAGGGGTATTTGAACGGGGGGGCCGAGACCCGGAAGTGGACTTCCTTTGCACCGGCATCCCGCAGCAGCTTGATGATGCGGGCGGAGGTGGTGCCGCGCACGATGGAGTCATCCACCAGCACCACCCGCTTGCCCTTGACGGTGCTGGACACCACGTTCAGCTTGATGCGCACGCTGTTTTCGCGCTGCTTCTGGCTGCCCTGGATGAAGGTGCGGCCGATGTATTTATTCTTGATGAAGCCGATGCCGTAGGGGATGCCGCTCTCCTGCGAGTAGCCGAGCGCCGCATCCAGACCGGAATCCGGCACGCCGATGACCACATCGGCCTCCACAGGATGCTCCTGCGCCAGGAACCGGCCTGCCTGCTTGCGGGCCTCGTGCACCGAGCTGCCCTCGATGATGCTGTCCGGGCGGGAGAAATAGATGAACTCGAACACGCACATCTGGGTGTCCGGGCGGCCGCAGTGATCCTTGATGCTCCGCAGCTCACCGGTCTTGGTGTCGGCAATGACGATCTCGCCGGGCTCCACGTCCCGCAGCAGGGTCGCGCCCGCAGCATCCAGCGCACAGCTCTCGCTGGCAAAGACGTAGCCGCCGCCGGGCAGGGTGCCGATGCACAGAGGCCGGTAACCCCGGGGGTCCCGGACCGCAATGAGCTTGGTGGCAGACATGATCACCAGACTGTATGCACCCTCCAGCACATCCATCGTCTTGCTGATGGCAGTCTCAATGCTGCCCATCCGCAGGCGGTTGCGGGTGATGAGGTAGCAGATGACCTCAGTATCGGAGGAGCCGTGGAAGATGGCACCCTCGTTCTCCAGCTGACGGCGCAGCTCCAGGGCATTGGTCAGGTTGCCGTTGTGGCAGAGGGCCATGGTGCCCCGGCCATGCCGGACGATCATGGGCTGGGCGTTGGCCCGCACCCGGCTGCCGGCCGTGGCATAGCGGACATGGCCCGTTGCCATGTGGGCCGTGGGGGTGGAAAGACTGCCCAGCACGGCGGGGGTGAACACCTCGTTCACCAGGCCGAGGTCGCGGTGGCCCTGGATGACACCGTCATCGTTGACCGCAATGCCGCAGCTCTCCTGCCCGCGGTGCTGCAGCGCATACAGGGCAGAATAGGCGGCAGCGGCCACGTCCTCAGTGCCCGCCCGGTCGTAAATGCCAAAAACGCCGCATTCCTCGTGCAGCGGATATGCAAAATCAGACATTGGTTCTCCTTACAACTCTTTCAGTTCGTTCTGCAGCTTTTCTTCCTTGGCTGCGATCTGCTGTGCCATGCTCACCCGCTCGGCCTCCAGCTTCCCGGCCAGTGTGTCATCGCTCAGGGCCAGGATCTCGGCAGCCAGCCAGGCGGCGTTCTTGGCCCCGTTCAGGGCCACGGTAGCCACCGGGATGCCGCTGGGCATCTGGACCGTGGCCAGCAGCGCGTCCAGACCGTCCATCGCGCCGCCCTTCATCGGGATGCCGATGACAGGCAGGGTGGTGTTGGCGGCAAAGGCACCGGCCAGATGGGCCGCCATGCCCGCCGCGCACAGGATCACACCAAAGCCGTTGGCCCGGGCATTTTTGGCAAAATCCGCGGCCTCGGCAGGGGTGCGGTGGGCCGAAAGGATGTGTGCCTCAAAGGGGATGTCCAGCGCCTTCAGCTGGGCACAGGCCCCCTTTACCACCGGCCAATCACTGTCCGAGCCCATGATCACTGCAACTTTCCGAATCATATCCGAACCTCTCTTTCTCCGTCTGCAAAACAAAAAAAAGCTGTGGTACACCTGCACCACGGCCTTTATTTCTGCGTATGCTCTCCCAGCGCTTTGCACAAAGCTGCACGATGCCCCTGAACAGCACGAATGGTGTTCTGTTCTGTGAAGCCCGACAGCATCTTCATCTTTGAAGTTCCCCTTTTGCTCTGCGCTTTTTCAGGCGGCACCCGGCATCCGCCGGGGTACCGTCCCTGTACTACATACAGTTTACGGCAAAAATTCCACTTTGCAAAGGCCCTTGGGGCAATTTCTCCCTTGTGTTCTCCCGCGTCAAAAAACTTTCAAAAGTTTTGTGCAGTTTCGACACCGTATTTCTTTTTAAGTATGACTTTTTTAGAAAATATAATAAAGTAAGTTTTATCTCACTGAGCAGACCCCGCTCTGTACAGTCTCTCCGTCATTGCGTTGGCAGTAAGGGCGTTTTACCTTAGAAGATGATCTTCGCTGTTGCTGCCCTTGCCGCCCGGATGAGGTCGGCGGGTGCGCAGCACACTTGCGTACCAATGCGGCCGCCGGAGACATAGACCTTTTCCTGAGCCAGCACGCTTTCATCAAACACGGTGGTGTACTGCTTTTTCATACCCACCGGGCTGCAGCCGCCGCGCACATAGCCGGTGACCTTATTGATATCGGCCACATGGATCATGGCTACGCTTTTTTCGCCCACGCTGCGGGCAGCGGCCTTCAGGTCAAGCTCTGCCGCCACCGGAATGACGAACACAAAGTAGTTTTTGCTGCTGCCCTGGGTCACCAGCGTCTTATATACGCAGGCCGGGTCCTCCCCCATGCTGGCGGCCACGGTCACACCGTCCACCGCCACGCCCTCCTCGTGGGCATACTCGTGGGCTGTATAGGGCACCTTGGCCCGTTCCAGGATGCGCATGGCATTCGTTTTTGCTTCTTTTCCCATTGATGATCGCTCCTTGTAAACTCCTTGCCCTCTCAGGCTGCCCCTATTCTACCACTTTCTTTCCTAAATTTCAAAATTTCTCTTGACTTCAGTTCCCTGAAGTGTTATCATAGGCCCATGCTTCAGGAAACTGAACTTCACGAAAATAAATCACGGCAATGGAGCCGGTCTCCTGTGCCGTTTGTGTGAGAAGGATAAGGAGACGACCACCATGATCATTGTACTGAAACAGGATGCCCCTGACGCACAGGTCCGCGAGTTCTGCCACGAGCTGCAGGATATGGGGCTGCAGATCAACGACTCCAAGGGCAGCGACACCCACATTCTGGGCCTGATCGGCGACACCAAGGCCATTGCCGAGAGCTGGGTGCTGGCCAACCCCGTGGTCGAGACCTGCCGCCGCGTGTCTGAGCCTTACAAGAAGGCCAACCGCAAGTTCCACCCCGACGACAGCGTGATCGATGTCAACGGCGTGAAGATCGGCGGCGGCAGCTTCGCCGTCATCGCAGGCCCCTGCAGCATCGAGAGCGAGGAGCAGATCACCTACTGCGCCCAGCGCGTTAAGGATGCAGGCGCTTCCCTGCTGCGCGGCGGCGCGTTCAAGCCCCGCACTTCCCCCTATTCCTTCCAAGGAATGCGGAGTGAGGGCCTGGACCTGCTCAAGCTGGCCCGCCGCGCCACCGGCTCCCCCATCGTCACCGAGATCATGAACACCGAGCACCTGCCCCTGTTCGAGAATGTAGACCTCATCCAGGTGGGTGCCCGCAATATGCAGAACTTTGAGCTGCTCAAGGCCGTGGGCCGCCAGAAAAAGCCTGTGCTGCTCAAGCGCGGCCTGGCCAACACGCTGGAAGAATTTGTGATGAGCGCCGAGTACATCATGGCAGAGGGCAACGAGAACGTTATCCTCTGCGAGCGCGGCATCCGCACCTTTGAGACCAGTATGCGCAACACCCTGGACCTGGCCGGTGTGGTCATGCTCCACAAAATGACCCACCTGCCCGTGGTGGTGGACCCCAGCCACGCCTGCGGCCATGCCTGGATGGTGCCCCAGCTGGCCAAGGCCGCCGTGGCCGCCGGTGCCGACGGCCTGATGATCGAGGTGCACAACAACCCCGCCAAGGCCAAGTGCGATGGTGCCCAGAGCCTGACCCCCGACCAGTTCGATGAGCTGATGGGCTTTATCACCAAAGAAGCCGAGTTCTTTGGCAAGAAGATGAACTGAGAATGGAACGACCCTCTCGGCACGCGGCAGCGTGACTGAGGGGGTTGTTTTCTTTTGTCATCAAATATGGTATACTATGGTGTATTTTGAATTCACCCTTGAAACGAGGTATTTCTATGAAAGCTCATATTGCACGCAACCAGAATGCCGGCATCCCGCTGGCGCTGGGCTGGAACCTTTCTGCCGCCGACCGGGGCATTCTGGAGGGAATGGCTCCCGCTTTCGGGATGAAGCTGCTGCTGGTCTCCCCCGCCGATGCAGGCAGGACCGTGGCCCAGCTGCTGGGCGAGGTGGAAGTCAAAACCACCCGCACTCTGGTGCTGGAGCCGGGTGCTTATCCCCCGGCGCTGGTGCTGGCCAACTTCAAGGATAAGGATGTGGACACCCTGCTGGACCTGATGAAGCAGGCACAGGTAAATATCCCCCTCAAGGCCGTTGTGACCCCCACCAGCAAGAGCTGGGTGTTCGGTGACCTGCTGGCACATCTGCAGGAAGAGCACACCGCCTTTACCGCCGCAAAGGAGACCGCCAAAGCATGATGACCAAGCGTATTTTTTCTGCCCTGCTGGCAGCTGCGCTCAGCCTGAGCCTGCTGGCTGGCTGCGGCAGCACCTCCGGCTCCACCGCCTCCAGCGCCGCCGATGGCCCGCAGCGCTACTCCACCGTGTTCTATGATGTGTTCGACACCGTGACGCAGGTCATCGCCTACTGCGACAGCGAGGAAGAGTTCACCGCCCAGATGGACGCACTCCACGCCGACCTTGTGGAGTACAACCAGCTCTACGACATTTATAATGATTACGATGGCGTGACCAACATCAAGACCATCAACGACAATGCGGGCATTGCCCCGGTGACAGTGGATGACAAGATCCTCGCGATGTTGGAGCTGGCCCAGACCATGTACGACACCACCGGCGGCAAGCTGAACATTGCGCTGGGCAGTGTGCTGAACATCTGGCACAACTACCGCGAGGCTGCACTGGCCGATGACAACGACAGCAACAACCAGCTGCCCACGCAGGAAGAGCTGGATGCCGCCGCACAGCACTGCGATATCGCCAACCTCATCATTGATGAAGATGCCAAAACGGTCTATCTGGCCGACCCGGCCATGTCGCTGGACGTGGGCAGCGTGGGCAAGGGCTACGCCGTGGAGCAGGCCGCACAGGCCGCCGAAGCCCGGGGCCTGACCAGTGCCCTCATCAGCGTGGGCGGCAACCTGCGGGCCATCGGCACCAAGCCGGACGGCTCCCAGTGGGTAGGCGGCGTGGAAAACCCGTGGAACTCCTCCGAGGTCTACACCAACGGCAGCTCCACTGTAGCCGCCGTCAAGATGAGTGACCTCTCCCTTGTGACCAGCGGCGACTACCAGCGCTACTACGTTGTGGACGGTGTGCGCTACCATCACCTCATCGACCCGGCCACTCTCTGGCCCGCCGCCTACTTTGACGGCGTGAGCGTGCTGGCTCCGGACTCCGGTGTGGCCGACTGCCTGACCACCGGCCTGTTCTGCCTGCCTCTGGAAGAGGGCAGGCAGCTCGTGGAATCGCTGGACGGCGTGGAAGCCCTCTGGTGCACCACCGATGGCGAAGTGGTCACCTCCAGCGGGTGGAGCGAGCATACGAATTAAATAAGGAACGACCCTCTCCGTCATTGCTTCGCAATGCCACCTCTCCCGAAGGGCGAGGCTATGCTGCCTTTATCCCAGGCCAGCGATAGGCTCCCCCTTCGGGGGAGCTGGCAAAGCCAACAGGCTTTGACTGAGAGGGTCGTTCTTTTACTTGATATCCAGTTCGGGCGGCACGTCGATCTGGTCAGAGACGTACTTGCCGTTCTTCTTGCGCTGACGCACACACTCGGTGAGCAGATACTCGATCTGCCCGTTCACCGAGCGGAAGTCATCCTCAGCCCACGCGGCAAGGGCATCGTAGAGCTTCGCATTCAGGCGCAGGGGGATCTGCTTTTTCGGCTCTGCCATCAGTACAGGCTGCCGCTGTTCACAATGGGCTGCGCATCACGGTTGCCGCAAAGCACCACCAGCAGGTTGGAGACCATTGCCGCTTTGCGCTCATCGTCCAGTTCCACCACTTTGTTCTCACTCAGGCGATCCAGCGCCATCTCCACCATACCCACGGCACCGTCCACGATCATCTTACGGGCATCAATGATGGCGCTTGCCTGCTGACGCTGCAGCATGACCGCCGCGATCTCGGGGGCGTAGGCCAGATAAGTGATGCGGGCTTCCACCACCTCGATACCGGCCTCGGCCACGTTCTTCTGGATCTCGTCCCGGATGCGGGCAGCCACTACCTCGGAGGAGCCGCGCAGGCTGCCCTCGTCGGCTACGCCGTCGCCGGTGGTATCCACGTTGGGAGAAACATCATAGGGGTACACCCGCACCACGTTGCGCAGGGCGCTGTCGCACTGCAGGGAGAGATATTCCTTGTAGTTGTCCACGTTGAACACAGCCTTGGCGGTATCGGTCACGCGCCAGATGACAGCAATGCCGATCTCCACCGGGTTGCCCAGACAATCGTTGATCTTCTGGCGGGAGTTGTTCAGGGTCATCATTTTGAGCGAGATCTTCTTGCTGGTCAATTCTGTGGTCTGGGCGCTGCTGTTCCCCGCCTTGAGCAGCGCCGCCATGCCGGCTTCGCCGCTGTTCACATCGCCGCTCTGGCTCAGCTTCGTGCCCGCCGCAGGGTTGACGGCGGTGCAGAAGGGGTTTACCCAGTAAAAGCCCTGTCCCTTCAGGGTGCCGATGTAATCGCCGAACAGGGTAAGCACCAGCGCCTCCTGCGGCTTTAGCACTTTAAGGCCGCAGAACAGGAAAATACCTGTGATCCAATACGCAATGGACAAAATCAGCAGCGGCACGCCCAGAAGCATCCGGTCTGCATCCAGCAGGGTGATGCTGCAAATGAACAGAGCAATGGATGCTACATAGCCCAGCAGGGTCAGCAGCAGCATGGTCATGCCGTTCTTCTTGGTCTGTAAGATCTTCTCTTCCATAAAAAGTCCCTCCTTTACAGGGTTTGGAAGTTTCTTTCTGATATCAAAATCATATCACATTGTATTGAGGCTGTCAAGCGAATTCCTGTCTTGCAGGCGTGGTATTATTATGGTATAATAAAGCCACAGAAAGGAGCTGATATCATGCCGCGCATTATTCCGATCCGCGACCTCAAAAACACTGCCGCTGTCTCCCAGATGTGCAGTGAATCCAAAGAACCTGTCTATATCACCAAAAATGGCTATGGCGATATGGTCATTATGAGCATGGAAGCCTATGAAGAAAAGATGCAGCTTCTGGACGCTTACGCCAAGCTGGATGCTGCCGAGCAGCAGGTGGAAGCCGGGCAGACGTTGGATGCCCGCAGCGCCTTGCAGGAATTGAGAGCACGTTATGGCATATAAGTTGGTTGAAACAGCCCTTGCACAGGCAGACCTGGATGCGATCCTGTCCTACCTTGCCTTATCGCTGGAAAACCCGGCAGCCGCCACAGCCTTTGCCAATGAGGTAGAGAAGTGTTACACCGCACTGGAGCAGATGCCCTATCTCTACGAGCAGTGCCGCGATCCTCGGCTTTCTTCCAAGGGCTACCGTAAAGCTGTCATCAAGCATTACCTGCTGATCTACCGTGTAGATGAAGCGCAAAAGACTGTTTACCTGCTTCGATTCTTCTATGGCCGTCAAAATTACGAAACATTGTTATAACACAAAACCTCCCACTCGAATGAGCGGGAGGTTTTATGATACACAGTTATGATTACCAGAACCAATACCGTTTCTTGACGGCGATATACACGATCAGGCAGACCACGGTCAGCGCACCGGCGGCGATGAAGAAGGTCCAGTTGATATTGGTGAAGCGCAGATTCTGGTTGGTCAGCAGGTAGCTGCCAGCCGTATCGGCGGTGATGGTGCCATCCTTGTAGCTGTTCAGGAACTGCCACTTTTCGCTGGCAGTGTTGTGCAGATACAGGCGGCTGTAAGCGGCGTTCTCACCGGTCAGGGTGATCTGCACCACGCAGGGCAGCGCACCGCTTTCACCCAACTGGAAGCTCAGGCCGTTTTCATCGGGGGCAAAGGTCAGGGCGGTGCTGAACCCGCCCTGGGTGCTCTTGATGCTGGTGCCATCGATCCGCAGGGTATAATCCTCGCCCAACACGATCAGGCTGCGGCCCGTGGTGCGCAGGGCGCTCAGGATCTCGCCGGTAATGGCGGGCACGTCGCTCTGATAGAGGGACACTTCCTCCCCTGCGGCGTTCTGGATGGCGGCCACGGTGGCATCGGTGGTGACGTTGTCCTCGGTGCCCTCACCTCTGGTATCGCTGCTGCTGCCGGAGGTGGATGCGGTGCGGTTGACGATGACCGTGACCGAGGTGGATGCGGTGCCGTTGGAGACCACCACGGAGGTGGCACCCGTGGCAACGCCGGTGATGACACCGGAACCGCTGACGGTGGCAATGCTCTTGTCCTGGCTCTTGAAGGTCAGGCTCTGGCTGGCAGAGGCCGGTGACACCTTGCCGGTGATGGTCTTGGAGGAGCCCGGCTTGAGCACCACATAGTTGGTGTTCAGGGAGATGGACTGGCTGGAGACGGTGCTGGTATTGGCCGCAACCACCGTAACGGTGGCCGTGCAGCTCACGTTGCCGTCCGTGGCGGTGATGGTGGCCTTGCCGGGGGCAACGCCGGTCACCTTGCCAAAGTTGTTGACGGTGGCCACCTTCTCATTGGAAGAGCTCAGGCTGACGTTGATATAGTTGGCCGCCGAGGTGGGCAGCACCGCCAGCGAAAGGCTGGTGGTCTCGCCCACGGCAATGGTGCTGGATGCAAGGGTGATGTCCATTTCGGTGGCGATCATGCTGGCATCCGGCTGGGGAGTGATGGTATAGGTGCAGCTCACCCCGCCGCAGGTGGCGGTGATGTTGGCCGTGCCCAGGCCCACAGCCTGCGCCACGCCCTCACTGTCCACCGAGACAACATTGGGGTTATCAGAGACATAGGTCACGCCGTTCTTGCTGGCGGCATTGGCGGGGGTGGTCACCGGGGAGAGCTGCTGGGCCGTGCCTGCCAGCGGGGCGGCATCGTAGCTGCCGGTCTCGATGCTCTCGGCGGTAACTTTATCCCAGGGAAAGCTCACCTTGGGCAGCGTGAGGGCCAGCGGCGTGGTAACAGGGCCGGCAGCCGACGCAGGCAGGGCGGCGGCACAGGCCAGCACACCCAGCAGAGCCGCGCTGGCGGCCAGCTGTTTCGGGTTCAGTTTCATTCTTTCGTACCTCTTGGGCGTGGAATCGGCGGGCGCTTAGCGGAACAGCACGCCCAGGGCCTCCATCACATAGTCAAAGTAAGTCAGTTCATCGTACTCCACACGGGCGGTGACGCTCATGCCGTTGGAAAGATCCACCTTGTCGCCGCTGGTGCTCACGACATAGGTGTTGTCCGGCTTGATGGTCATCTTGTAGTAAGACCCGCTGGTGTTGGTGGTCACGTCACTGTCGATGGAGGTAACAGTGCCGGTCAGGGTGCCGTAGGAATACTCCGACAGGCCGGTGATGGCGATCTTGCAGGGGTCGCCCACGTTGATCAGCGGCCGGTCGTTGACGGTGACAGCCGCCACGATCTCAAGGTCACTGTTCTCGCTGGCCACGGTGGCCAGAGCGGAGCCTGCGCTGAGCACCATGCCCACCTTGTAGGGGGTGTCCATGTGGATGACACCGGAAGTGGGAGCGTAGATGTAGTAATCGTTTGCGCCGGTGTTCAGGGCATCCAGCTGGGCCTCAATGTTGTCAATGTTGGCCTGCACGCTGGTCAGGTTGGCAGAAATGGACTGCAGGGTGGAGTAGTACAGGCTCTCCACCTCGCTCTGGTTCTGCTCCATCATGGTCTTGATCTGCTCATCGGTGTAACCGGCGGCCTGATAGGGCGAAGCATCAAACGCCTTCTGGCTGACCTGGCTCTTGTAGCTCTCGTACTGGTAGTAATAGGGCTGATCGTCGATGTCGGTCTCGCTGAAGTAGTTCTTGTCGTCCTGAATGGACTTGAGCAGCTTTTCGTACTGGCTCTTCTGCTTTTTGTAGATGTCCAGCTGCTTCTGGTAGCTGTCCTGCTGGATGTCCAGATCGGTGCTCTTGATGTGGGCGATGAGGTCGCCCTCGGTGACATAGCTGCCCTCCGAGATGTTCAGCTCGGTGATGGAGCCGGAGTAACTGGACATGATATAGGTCTTGTTGGCCGCCTGCACTGAGCCAGTGGACTGGCTGACGTAGGTGCGCTTGTTCTGGGTGCTCCAGATCACCAGAAACACCATGAGGAAAGCCACCAGAAGAATGAGCGCGTAGCCAAAGGCCGGCAGCTTCTTCTCCATCATAATGCGGCGGTCCTGCAGGTCGGAAAGATTCTGAATGCGAGTGGTCATATTACTTCGTCTCCATAAAAACGTCCATGACACCGTTTTCGCTGTCCTGATTGACGTAGATGCTGTAGGTGGTGCCGGTCAGCTCGATCTCGTGCTCGTAGGCATAGATGTTCAGCTTCTGGCTGGCAAGGCTGCTGTGTTCAAGATCAAGCTGCACGAAGTGAAGTACAAGGAGCTGCCTGCTCTGGATGACGAGCTGGCTAAGGACTGCTCCGAGTACGACACTCTGGACGAGTTCAAGGCTTCCATCCGCAAGAACAACCAGGAGCAGCTGGACAAGCAGGATGACCTGGCTGTCGAGAACGCTCTGGTCGATCAGGTCATCGACGGCATGGAGGCTGAGATCCCCCAGGCTATGTACGATGTCCGCATGGACGAGCTGGTCAACGACTTTGCTTTCCGCATGGAGCAGCAGGGCCTGCGCCTCGAGGACTACCTGAAGTATATGGGCCAGTCCGTCGACCAGTTCCGTGCTTCTTTCATGCCTCAGGCTGAGAAGCAGGTCAAGATCCGTCTGGCTCTGGAGGCTGTCGCAGCTGCCGAGAACATCGAGGCTTCTGAGGACGAGCTGAACGCAGAGGTCAAGCGCATCGCTGACCAGTACAAGATGGAAGAGGACAAGGTCCGTGAGCTCATCAATGTCGATGAGGTGAAGCACGACCTGGCCATCAACAAGGCTATCGACTTCATCAAGAGCCACGCTAACGTCGTGGAGAAGGCCGCTGAGGCCGAGAAGACCGAGAACGCTCAGTAATTCTGGCGCATAAGGTCACACAGGGCAGGGAGTGATCCCGGCTCTGTAAGCTAAGGTTGTTAAAATTGACCGATACGGCTACGGCCCATGTGCGCTTGCCGTATCGGTCAATTTTGCAAATACAATAATTTTCATTCAGGAGGCGAACCCTATGAGTTTTGTTCCTTACGTTGTCGAGCAGTCGGCGCACGGGGAGCGTTCCTACGATATTTTCTCCCGTCTGCTGAACGACCGCATCATTGTGCTGAGCGAGGATGTCAACGACACCTCCGCCAGCCTTGTCGTGGCACAGCTGCTGTATCTGGAAGGGCAGGACCCCGATAAGGACATCAGCCTGTATATCAACAGCCCCGGCGGCTCCATCAGCGCGGGCATGGCCATCCACGATACCATGCAGTATATCAA
>ENA-OWOV01000455-OWOV01000455.1-gut-metagenome-genome-assembly--contig:-NODE-455-length-13438-cov-6.293391_pt1 | contig 13438 bp, 10 predicted proteins | sample MGYA00248247_ERZ651799 | MGnify/ENA primary metagenome ERZ651799 (study PRJEB26908, sample SAMEA4031712) | gut metagenome | biome: gut; feature: normal infant; material: stool | place: China | collected 2015...
CTGCCTTTCTGAGCGCGCGGACTCGCCGGGCAGCGCGGCGGCGATCGTCGATGCGCTGCGCGAGCAGGGCGAGCACATCGGCATCGCGACGGTGTACCGGCAGCTTGAAAAGCTCGAGCGGCAGGGCATCGTCCACAAGGTCACGACGGACGAGGGCGCGTACTATCAGTTCTGCACCCACGGCTGCGCATCGGACTGCTGCCTCTTTAAGTGCGAGCGCTGCGGGCGCATCGTGCACCTCGACTGCCACCAGCTCGCGCCGCTCTACGAGCATTTGGAGCATGAGCACGGCTTTTCCATCAATCCCCGCAAGACGATGTTCTACGGCCTGTGCCGCGAGTGTCAGGAGGGCGCATGAAACGCATTGCTTCCTTTTTTTTGGCGCTCGCGCTGGCATTTTCCCTCACCGCCTGCACCGTGCCTGTGGAAAAGGCGGACGACGGCAAAATCCAGATCGTCGCGACGCTTTTCCCCTATTATGACTTCGCCCGCGCCATCGTCGGCGACCGCGCGGACGTCACGCTTCTGCTCTCGCCGGGGCGCGAGGCGCACAGCTTCGAGCCCACGCCGCTCGACGCCGTCACGATCTCCGAATCCGATGTTTTCCTCTACAACGGCGGCGAGGGGGAATACTGGGTCGACAGTATGCTGGGCGCCGCGGGCGAAAATATCGCCGTCATCGCCCGCATGATGGACTACGTCGACGCGCTCGACGAGGAATATGTCGAGGGCATGCAGGGCGCGGACGGCCATGACCACGACCATGAGCATCATCATCACGACCATGATCATGAATGTGGCTGCGGCTGTGGACACCACCATCACGATCATGAGGGACACCATCATGCCGATGATGTATTTACAAGTTGGGGAAAAGAGACAATCCGTACTTATACAAAAGAAGAGATCGGAAATATCCTCAAGACCCTGGAGGAAGATGGATCTTATGGCAATATCCTTCGTGCAAAAGGTATGGTTGCAGGTGCTGATGGAGAATGGATCTATTTCGACATGGTTCCGGGTGAGCATGAAGTAAGAACCGGAGCACCTGAATATACAGGACGTATCTGTGTGATCGGTGCAGAGATTAAAGAAGACAAACTGGCGGAATTATTTCAGGTGAAATAGTCTGAAAGAAAAAGAAAGTGAGAAAGAAAAATGAGACAATCGGATGTTATGGTATATCTGATGACAGGATTCCTGGACAGCGGAAAGACCCAGTTTCTGACATTTACGTTGGAGCAGGATTATTTTCAGATCCAGGGGAAGACGCTTCTGATCCTCTGTGAGGAAGGAGAGGAAGAGTATGATCCAAAGGAAATGCTGAAGTATGGTGTTGTGATCGAAAAAGTGGAAGATAAAGAGGACCTGACAGAAGCATGGCTTGAGGAGATGAACCGGAAGCATAAACCGGAGAGAGTTGTAGTTGAATACAATGGTATGTGGCCGGTCAGTGATTTTGAGAAACTGGCACTTCCGGCAGGCTGGAAGATCGAACAGAAGATCGCAACTGTTGATGCAAGTACTTTTCAGATGTACCTTACAAATCTGAAGCCATTATTTGTTGAAATGGTAAAAGGGGCGGAACTGGTTCTTTTTAACCGCTGTGAGGACAGAGGTCCGCTGGCGGGATACAGAAGAAGTGTCAAGGTGGTCAGCCCACAGGCAGAAGTTATTTTTGAAGATGAGAACGGAGAAGTCGACAATATTTTTGAGGATGAGGTTCCGTATGATTTAAATGCTCCGGTGATTGAGATCCGCAGGGAAGACTATGGAATCTGGTATGTGGATATGATGGAAAATCCAGACCGGTATAAGGGAAAAGTAGTAGAGTTTGTGGCAAAGGTGATGAAGCCACGGGCTTTTCCGTCAAAGGTATTTCTTCCGGGACGTACAGCAATGACCTGTTGTGCAGATGATACCTCTTTCCTTGGTTATGTCTGCAGAAGTCCATACGCACCAAAGCTGAAACCGGGTGACTGGGTAAAAGTAAGAGCAAAAGTCAGCTTTAAAAATCTCTCTGTATACAGAGGCGAGGGTCCGGTATTGGATGCGGAGAATATTGAACCGGCAGAACCGATCGAAGAAATGGTATATTTTAACTAGAAAAAGGTTGATTGACAAGAGAAAATCAAGCCGATATAATAAGGCACAGAGACAAGGGCGTTTCCAGTATGGGTGGAGATCGCCCTTTATCAATATATACCGGAGTGCGTGGGGAGCTGCTGATGGCAGATTTTCTGTATTAGGATGAAAAAACTGGAAACGGTATGAAAAAGGAGGTTGTTATATGCATAACTATACAAGGGAAGACATCATCCGTATTGTGGAGGAAGAAGATGTTGCCTTTATCCGTCTGCAGTTTACAGATATTTTTGGAACGTTGAAGAATATGGCTGTAACAGTAGGACAGCTTGAAAAAGCACTGAATAATAAATGTATGTTTGATGTGTCGTCGCTGGAGGGAATCGAAGGAGAAGAGGATTGCGATATGTATCTGTATCCGGATCTGAGTACCTTTGAAATTTTCCCGTGGCGGCCGCAGCAGGGAAAAGTAGCAAGACTGATCTGTGATGTCTATCGTAAAGATGGAACTCCGTATGAGGGGGATCCACGTTATGTTCTGCGGAAAGCAGTTGCCGAAGCGGAAGAGATGGGATATTCCATGAATGTCGGACCGGAGTGTGAGTTCTTTCTGTTCCATACAGATGAAGATGGACTGCCGACAACAGTTACTCATGAAGAAGGCGGATATTTTGATATCGGGCCATTGGATCTGGGAGAAAATGCAAGGAGAGATATGATCCTTACACTGGCGGAAATGGGATTTGAGATCATTTCTTCTCACCATGAGATCGCACCGGCTCAGCATGAAATCGACTTTCATTATGATGAGGCGATGGTTACGGCAGATAATCTGATGACATTTAAGATGGTGGTTAAGACCATTGCAAAAAGACATGGACTGCATGCTACGTTTATGCCAAAGCCAAAGAGTGAGACCTACGGTTCGGGAATGCATATCAATCTTTCCCTTTATGGAAGAGATGGAATGAATGTCCTCTATAATGCGGAGGACGTAAATGGTCTGAGTGAAGAAGGATACTATTTTATCGGTGGTCTGATGAAGCATATGAAGGCGATCACGTGTATCACAAATCCGACAGTAAATTCTTACAAGCGTTTTGTGCCGGGATATGAAGCACCGGTATATATGGGATGGTCGGCAAAGACAAGAGGACCATTGATTCGTGTATCGGCAGATAAAGAAAGAAAATCCAGGCTGGAGCTGCGAAGTCCGGATGCAACGGCAAATCCGTATCTGGCACTGGCAGTTCTTCTGAAAGCAGGACTTGACGGAATTAAGAATAAAATTATGCCGCCTGCGAATATAGATGAGAATATCCAGAAGATGACGCAGGAAAGAAGAGATGAACTTCATGTGGAAGAACTCCCGAGAAATCTTGGGGATGCCACGGCGGAACTGGAGAAAGATCAGTTCCTGATCGATGTATTGGGGGGAGAACTGGCTAAGAAGATCATCAAGGCCAACAAGAAAGAATATAAGGAGTACTGTATGCAGGTGACTGACTGGGAGATCGCACATTATCTCCACAGACTGTAGGACAGATACAACGCAGGAAATTGAACTTTGAATGTCAATTTTTAAGATGGTATGAAGATAGGATCAAAAAGGCAACTGGAGGTGAGCAGATATGAGCCATATTATTGTGGTATTTCCGAGAAGAGATAACGCAGTAAATATCCGTAATGTACTTGTACGTGCGGGGATGGAAGTATCTGCAGTTTGTCTGACCGGTGCAAAAGTTCTGCAATATGTGGATAACTGGAGCGATGGAATCGTGGTATGTGGATATCGTCTTCAGGATATGCAATATACGGAACTAAGGGAAGCACTGCCGTTTTCATTTGATATGCTTCTGGTCGCACCCCCATCAAAATGGATGGATGAACTGCCGGAGGGTGTTGTGGGACTGCCACTGCCGATCAAGGTCTACGATCTTGTCAGTACAGTGGAAATGCTTCAGCAGTCACAGGAAAGAGAAAGAAAGAAGCGGAAAGAAAGAAGCCGGAAAAGAAATGATGCAGAAAAGAAGCTGGTTGACCAGGCGAAAGCATTACTGATGGAACGAAATAATATGTCTGAGGATGAAGCACACCGGTACTTGCAGAAAAGCAGTATGGACAGTGGAACCAATCTGACGGAGACTGCACAGATGATCCTGACGATCCTGAATGAGTAGGATACGTCTTAAACTGAAAAGATACTTAAAAGGCTGCAGCAGGCAGCGGAATGGAGAAAAAGATGAAATTTACAAAAATGCAGGGACTGGGAAATGATTATGTATATGTAAATTGCTTTAAAGAAAAGATAGAAGATCCATCAGCACTGGCGGTCAGGATCAGTGACCGCCATTTCGGGGTCGGATCGGATGGTCTGATCCTGATCAACCCATCGAAAGTGGCAGATTGTGAGATGGAAATGTACAATGCGGATGGTTCACGCGGAGAGATGTGTGGAAATGGAATCCGTTGTGTTGGAAAATATATGTATGATTATGGGCTGACAGATAAGGAGGCAATTTCCGTAGAGACGCTTGCCGGGATTAAATATCTACAGTTTTTCATAGAAAATGGAAAGGTCGCAAAAGTAAAGGTTGATATGGGAAGTCCGATTCTCACACCGGCAGAGATCCCTGTGGTAGCGGAAGGAGAACGTGCAGTAGATGAGCCGATCGTTGTGGACGGGACAGAGTACCGGATGACCTGCATTTCCATGGGAAATCCGCATGCGATCGTGTATGTGGATGATGTGAAGAATCTTCTGATTGAAAAAATTGGTCCATCATTTGAAAAGCATGAAAGATTTCCAAACCGCGTGAATACAGAGTTTGTAAAAGTACTTGATCGCAATACTGTAGAGATGAGGGTGTGGGAACGCGGATCAGGAGAGACACTGGCATGCGGAACCGGAGCCTGTGCAACAGCCGTTGCCTGTATTCTGAACGGATTGACAGAAGAGAAAGTTACAGTAAAGCTTCTCGGAGGAGATCTGGAAATTGAGTGGGATCGTGAGAAAAATAAAGTCTTTATGACTGGTCCGGCGAAAGTAGTTTTTGACGGAGTATGGGAAGAATAAAAAGAGAAAAAGAGAAGTATCTTTCAGGATGCAAAAAGTTCTGAAAGATACTTCTTTTTGTTGCACACACCCCTGCAGGCTCGTATGAGATGAGATTTACCAGGCAGACGAAAAAGATGGATTAAAAATTTGTCATAGGGACGGGAGAAATCTGCTGAATGTTTCGGAGCAAAGAAAAAGGACTACAGAAATCTGTAATCCTTTGACATCGGAGTGACAGGATTCGAACCTGCGACCTCTACGTCCCGAACGTAGCGCTCTACCAAGCTGAGCCACACTCCGATAAAATAGGGAACTTGCAACTGCAAATTCCCAGCTACGGAAAAGGGACTTGAACCCCTACTAACAGAGTCAGAGTCTGCTGTGCTGCCAATTACACCATTCCGCATCATCTTAGTTTATTTCGTCTTGTCTTGTCCGACGCAACAAGGTTATTATATCAGACTGTCAGAAAAATGCAACCCCTTTTTTGAAAAAATCACGTTAGAATTTTTGAAGAAAAAAGCTTAAAAATCAGAAAATTCAGAAAATTATTCAAAGGAAATAACACAGGGTTTTACATTTAGTGGGGGAATATGATATTCTTAAAAGAAAAGGGAGGCATAAGATATGGAGGCAGCAGAGATTATTAAAGGATTGAGAGATAAGACCGGAATGACGAGAAAGGCATTTTCGGATCATCTGGGGATTCCGGTACGGACAGTAGAGGACTGGGAAAAAGGAAAAAGGACACCGCCGGAATACATCCCGCGTCTGATTGCATATCAGTTAAAGTATGAAGAACTGATCAAAAAGCTTGGAAAAGAAGACATTGAAGAGTAGCAATGGCTGACGGGCTATAAAAGATATGGGCATGTCTGAAGGGAGATATTTATGAAGAAGTATACATATGACGCGTTTATCAGCTATAGTCATAATGAAAAGGATGCTTTTGCGGCAGAACAGCTTCATAAGATATTAGAACATTATCATATTCCAAAAAGAATACAGCAGAGTTCGGGAAAAAAGAAGATTGAAAGAGTATTTCGGGATCGGGAGGAAATGCCGATTTCTTTTAACCTTGCCAGTAATATTCAGGAAGCACTGGATCAGTCAGAATTTTTGATCCTGATGTGTTCCCCCAATTCGATCAAATCAGAGTGGGTCCAAAGAGAAGTGGAGACATTCCTGAAAAGTCATAGCAAAGAGTAGGTTCTGACCGTTTTGTTAGAGGGAGAACCGGAGAAAGTATTTCCGGAAGTTCTCTGTTATGAAGAAAGAAAGGCAGAATCGGAAGATGGAACGGAGCAGATGGTAAAGGTCAGAATTGAACCGATGGCTGCAGATATCAGGGGGAAAGATAAGAGTGAGATCAAAAAGAAGATCGAGCAGGAAAGCCTCAGGATTCTGGCAAAGATGCTGGGGTGTACTTATGATACATTGCGACAGCGGCACAGGGAATATGCACTTCACAGAATGATGGCGGTTCTGGGTGGCGTTGCCGGTGTGGCAGTGGTTTTTACGATATATGCATTTCACCAGTCCGCAAAGATCAATGAACGTTATCAGGAATCCAGAAGAAATCAGGCCAGATATCTTTCACAGATTTCAACCGATCTTTTAGATGGAGGAGACAGAGAAAATGCCCTGCTGACAGCACTTGCAGTTGTGCCTGAAGACTCCGATTCAGATGAACCGGTAGCAGAAGAGCAGATGTATGCATTAAATGAAGCACTGCATTCTTACGAGCATGATGAACACCTCAATTACAAACCGTTGTACAAATATGAAATGAGTGGAAATACTTATTCTTCACAGTCACAGAGTTCAGGAATGCTGAGTGAGGACGGACAAACTTATTTCTGTGTGGATCAGCTTGGCAATGCCTATGTGCTGAATGTAGAGGATGGAAGCTGTATCTGGAAGATTGCTCCGGGTGAATGGGAGACGAAAGAGACGAATGGATTTCGGAAGATTCTTCCTGTAAAAGACGAGAAGGCAGTATTGATTACAAAGGAAGGCATTTTTTATATTGACTGGAAAAAGCAGCAACTGATAAGAGAGATGAAAAATGACGCCGAAGAAGATTTCTTGTCCGAACGGGATCAGGACGGGGCATGCTGCACTGTATCGGGAACGAATCTGGCGATTGCCAACACACACTATTTGTGGGTGTATGACCTGGAGAGTGGAGAATGTCAGCTCCAGAGTCAGTATGACCAGGAGAAATATAGTTCAGATCAGGCGAATGCGATTGCGTTTGATGAAAAGGCAGAAAATGTATTTCTTGCGTTGGGAAACGAATGGGAATATGCTGAGCCTTCTGCATCAGAAAGCAAAGAGGGTGTGTTGAAAATCCGGATTTCTACAGGAGAAAAATCTCGGGTCGCAACAGAAAAAGCGAAAAAGATATGTGCAGTAAGTGAAAACCAGATGGCTGTGCTGCATATGGAATGCATCAATGAGGATGAGATAATTGATCATGGTGAAATGAGTGCTGTCCAGGCAAAGTACTGGATTACTTTATATGATACAGAGGAGGGAAAAAAGCAGTGGAGTAGTGTGCCGTATACTGTTTCGGGTTATACCATACCGGAAACGCTTTTGCTTCGGGACATGGAAATTAATGGGGAACTTAAAAAAGTGCTGGTTGTCAGTGTGAAAGACAGGATTCAGCTCATTGATGCAGAGAACGGTACTGTAATACAGGAAAGAATCTTCCGGGAAGATATTGTAAATGTTGTCCAGGCAGATAAGAGAAGATTGCTCGTGGGTCTGTCAGATGGAAGAGTGATGATTGTAACAGTCGAAACTATGTCAGCCAATATGGAAGTCGGCAGTGTTTCGGGAAAAATATTAGATTTCACATTCAGTCCGGAGTATCAGCAGGTCATCTGGACAATGGAATCTGGAAAAAGGCTTGTTTTTGGGGAAAAGCAGACAGATCAACAGATGAAGTCGGTAAAGCTGGAAAAGGAAAATGATATGGATTCTGTGAAATACACTACATGGACAGATCAGAAGGGAAAAGAACAAAATTATCGCATCATTGAATATAACGGTTTGCAGACAGATTTAAAAGAAGGAGTCAGAGTATACAGAACAGGGACATCGGATCTTGTTTTTCAGTATGAGTGTAAGACCGCAGGCGGAATGATTTCGGAAGTGAAATTCGCTGATATAGATGGAAATCCGGGGCTGTCGTTTAAAGTAACAGAAGAACATGAAAGCAATGAGTTGGGAAAAGGGTATGAATCCAAATATGTGACAGCAGATCTTAACAGTGGAAAAATCTGTTCCGAGCAGACGGAAGACGAGGTCGAAAATCAGTTTGATTCTGTATCAGCAGTGGAGGTTGGAAATAAAGGTCTTGCAGTCATGTATGGTAATGAAGATTTTACGGCAGCTAATAGAGAAATAAGTTTCATGACGGGAAGTCTGACAGAAAAAGGGATTCAGTTTAGCAAAAAGGCAAAGTCCCATCAAGTGACAGAAGAGGGCCGGCAGGTTGATTTGGTTTCTATAACCGCAGACGACAGGTATGTGCTTTTTCACATAGATAATCAGGATGATACATATTGCCTGAAAGTCTGGAATGTGAAAAAGGAAAAATGGGAGTCTTATGACGGACAGACAGAACTTCTGGTTTTAGATGCGGGATATCAGATGGATAATATGTCGATCGGTGCAGAAAAGAATTTGCTGGCAACTTATACTCGGGATGGAATGATTCATGTATTTGATCTGGAAAAAGGAACAGAAGCCCAGACACTCAAGTGTGGAAATTATAAAAAGATCCAGATGAGATTCTGTGCAAATGATCAGTATCTGGTCACATATGATGACTCAGAAATGATTACATTGTGGGATATTTCCGAAGGAAAAATACTGATGAAGGAAGAATACGACAGTAAAGGATCAATTGAAAGCTTATATACAAATGGAAGTGGATGGTATTTCGGAGTCGGATTTCATGGATATGCACTTGGTGATGAGGGATTTTATACTTCCGAACTGATGCTGTATTCGATTGATAAAGAAGGAAAATTTTATAAGTATGCATATATTCCGGCAGGGTATGCGGATTATACGGGCAAAGAAATTTATGTGGATTCCGGTGAGGGATGGTATAGCCCATTTTATAGTTTCAGTGAATTGAGGAAGCGTGCGGAGAAAGAAATGGCCGGTAAAAGTCTGAGTGATGCAGATAAAAACCGCTACTTTATTTCGGAATAAAAGAGAGAATGAGGAAAAAGAGATGATCTGGAAAATTTGCTTTGCAATGTCACTGATCTTTCTGGCAGCAGGGGCAGTGATGTTCATTTATAAGCGATATCATGGAAAAGGCGGAGTGAGATATTTAGGCGGTGGAGTTTTCCTGTCTGCAGTATCCATCTGCTTTCCGGTCATGCATCTGACTGAAAAGGATGGATTTGCACTGGCGATGAGCATTTCACAGAGCATCAGAATGTTTGTGATTGATACGGGAACGTCGGATATTCTGGATGTCTTGCAGCAAGATGCTCTTGGGAGTATTTACATTCCTTATAAAATTGTCGTATGCATATTATATTTGCTTGGCCCGGTCTTTACATTGAGCGTAGTGCTGCGGTATTTTTCTAACTTTTTTGAGAGGCTGAGAATTTTTTTCAGTAGCAGAAAAAATCTTTACATCTTTTCAGATCTAACAGAGAAGTCACTTGAAGTTGCCACAAATCTCGTGGAAAAGGATGAAAAAAAGAAATCTGCGATTTTATTTTGTAATTCAAATGCCAAAGATGATGAAAATGTAGAGCTGGAAGAAAAGGCAAGAGTGATCGGTGCGATTTTTGTCCCACAGGAGGCCTCCCGGTTGCATCTGAAGAATAAAAAAAGGTATCTTACCTATTTTCAGATCTCGGATGACGAAGAAAAAAACCTGGATTGCACGTTAGCAATGATTGACCGGATGACCGAAAAGAATCTCAAAAAATATGGGGCTACGGAACAGAATATTACCATTTACTGCTTTGCTTCGGGAGATGAAAAGGAAATTTTGCTGGATGCAAAAGATAAAAGAAATCTCAGAGTAATTTTGATTGATGAGATCAGGGATTCTGTCTATGAGCAGTTATATCGTTATCCACTCTATGCAAATCAGAACAGTACAGAGGAAAATGGAAAGTTATCCGTTCTGATCGTCGGAGGCGGGGAAATCGGTACAGAATTTTTAAAAGCTACGGTATGGATGGGACAGATGAAGAGTTTGGATCTTGAGATTTATATGATTGATCTGAAAGGAAATCTTCGGAGAAAATCATTAAGTGCAAGATGCCCGGAACTGCTGCAGGAAGATTCTGATTATCAGATTGACATCCATAAGGGAAATATTTTCAGTAAAAAAATAGAGCTGTATCTGAATGAACTGAAAGATATCAACTATTGTATGGTATCTCTTGGTGAAGATGAAAAAAGTCTCAGGGCGGCACTGGCTCTTCGGGGATATTTTTATCGCAGATATAAAAAGGTTCAGCCGGTGATCAGCGTTTATGTGGAGAGTAGAAAGAAAAGAGAAGCAATCCGGAATCTGAATGAGACAACCAGGACAAAAGAAAAATATTATTATGATATTGTACCTTTCGGAAATGGTGGAATCTATCAAAGTCAGCAAGGCAGTGAAGCATTATTGATCGAATATCTTGGACTGGGTATTCATGCACATTACTGCAGACTGAAGAAAGAAGATAACCGGGAAACTCGAAGAGAAGTAATAAAAGGGTATTATAGCAGACAGTATAATCGCAGGTCGAGTATTGCAGGTGGAATGCATATTAGTTCAAAGCTTTGGGAAATGGGACTTGGAATTATAAGAGTACCTGAAAATGAGTGTGAAAAGAAACTGTTTCAAAAATTTGTCCATCCGGTAAACTATGAAGAAAGAACCGAAAATATAAGAAAAATCTGTTATAGTCTGGAGCATGATCGCTGGATGGCGTATGTCCGGGCAGAGGGCTGGAGTCTTGCAACAGAAGGTGGCAAAAATATAGATGACATCAGGGAATGTTACGAACAGTATTGTAAGGTATTCAAAAATCAGAGTTATCCAGATAAACTGCATCCGGCTCTGATTCCGCTGGAAAGTGATGATCCACAGATTGCAACACTTCAGCAGGTAGATGATATGATTGTTCAAGTGAATAAGAACTTAGGGCTTGAATATGAACCGCATTATGTAGAATCTGACGAGGAAGTAGTCGATCATATTGGCGAAATAGTTTCCGGGGAATGGTGCGGTGAAGAAGGGATTGTTCTCAATGGAAGAGTGGTTCGGGCAAATGAATGGATCATCGCAGATCTTGGAGAAATCCTGCAGTACGATACAGAAATTTTAAAGAGAGATGAAGCCAAAATGAGTTTGGAGAAAAAGCTGGCATTGCAATATGAAATGATGCGGTGCAGAAATGGGAAAATTAGTCTGTAAATAATGAAAGAAGAAAATAGAAGGGAGTCTTGAATGAGTATACTAAATGTTGAACATCTGACGCACGGTTTTGGAGACAGGGCAATCTTCACAGACGTGTCATTCCGTCTGTTGAAGGGAGAGCATATCGGGCTGGTCGGAGCAAATGGAGAAGGAAAGTCCACTTTTATGAATATTGTCACGGGAAAGCTTATGCCGGATGAGGGAAAGGTAGAGTGGTCGAAGAATGTCCATGCAGGGTATCTGGATCAGCATGCCGTGTTAAAGCAGGGGATGACGATCAGGGAAGTTCTGAAATCAGCTTTTGACCCGCTTCTGCAAAAAGAAATAAGAATGAACGAGATCTGCGATCTGTTAGGAACTGCAGATGAGGAAGAAATGAATCTTCTGATGGAAGAACTGGGAACGATACAGGATGAGCTGACGTTGCATGATTTTTATACCATTGATGCAAAAGTGGAAGAGGTTGCAAGAGCCTTAGGACTTCTTGATCTTGGCCCGGACCGGGATGTAACTGATCTGAGTGGTGGACAGCGAACCAAAGTACTGCTGGCAAAACTCCTGTTGGAAAAGCCGGACATTCTTTTGCTGGACGAGCCAACGAATTATCTGGATGAAGAGCATATTGCATGGCTGAAAAGATATCTTTTAGATTATGAAAATGCATTTATCCTGATTTCACATGATATTCCGTTCCTAAATGAAGTGGTTAATATCATTTATCATATGGAAAATCAGGAATTGAACCGTTACGTGGGAGATTACAATCATTTCCAGGAAGTTTATGCTGTGAAAAAAGCACAACTGGAGGCAGCATACCGCAGACAACAGCAGGAGATCAGTGAACTGAAAGATTTCGTGGCAAGAAATAAAGCGAGAGTTTCTACAAGAAATATGGCGATGTCCAGACAGAAAAAGCTGGACAAGATGGATCTGATCGAACTGGCAGGAGAACGGCCAAAGCCGGAATTTCATTTCCGGTATGGAAGAACGCCGGGAAAAATGCTCTTTGAGACAAAGGATCTTGTGACGGGATATGACGAGCCGCTGTCAAAACCTCTGAATTTCTCTATGGAACGAGGACAGAAGGTCGCACTGGTTGGAACGAACGGAATCGGGAAAACGACATTGCTGAAAAGTATCCTGGGGCTGATCCCGGCACTGGAAGGGAACTGTGAACTTGGAGATAATCTGGAGATCGGTTACTTTGAACAGGAAGTAAAAGGTGAAAATAAAAATACATGTATAGAAGAGCTGTGGCAGGAGTTTCCGTCCTGTACCCAGTATGAAATCCGCTCTGCACTGGCAAAATGTGGACTGACGACAAAGCACATAGAAAGTCAGGTCAGGGTCCTGAGTGGTGGCGAGCAGGCAAAGGTACGCCTGTGCAAGCTTTTGAACCGGGATACGAATCTTCTTCTGCTGGATGAACCGACAAACCATCTGGATGTTGATGCAAAAGATTCTCTGAAGAAAGCTTTGCAGGAATACCGGGGAAGCATCCTTCTGATCTGTCATGAACCGGAGTTTTATGAGGATGTGGTGGATGAAGTCTGGGATATGAGCCAGTGGACGACCAAAATCTTTTAAAATTGCACAAATGCAAATATGAGTTAATTGTAGAAAAATGACGAAAATGTTTGAAAATTAGAAAAATCCTTAAATTTAACCTGAAATAATGATAAAATATACAAAGATAGTCTGTTAATAGAGAATTTGAATGAAAGGTCTCTGTATTATTGGCAATAATTGAAGTATAAGATGATGTTGGGGTCAAAAGCCCCCAACAATGATGCCAACGGATTGTTTCGTGCTACGCACTCCCACAATCCTACCCG
>ENA-OWOV01000459-OWOV01000459.1-gut-metagenome-genome-assembly--contig:-NODE-459-length-13377-cov-5.607444_pt1 | contig 13377 bp, 24 predicted proteins | sample MGYA00248247_ERZ651799 | MGnify/ENA primary metagenome ERZ651799 (study PRJEB26908, sample SAMEA4031712) | gut metagenome | biome: gut; feature: normal infant; material: stool | place: China | collected 2015...
CTGGGATGACCTGGATGGAAAAAGACCAACGATGGAAGAATTTGAAAAGGAGAATGAGTAATGGCAAGAGAAGAGCTGAAGACAATCGAAGGATGGCACAAGAGCGAATGCAATAGCTGGGATGAATATTGTAAGCCGGGAGATATGGTAGACCAGGGAGTAGCGGATTACTTCCTGGATATCCTGCCACCACGGACAATGACAAGGGATTACTTCCAGGTAGGAGAGCCACACAATCATGCGATTAACCCGAAGACGATGAAGAACTGCGGTACATATGCAACATTCGCTGTAAGAGGAAAAGAGATCTGGGAGTATTGCGGAAACTGCTTTCCTCACATGTTTGTGGATGTTGAAAAGTTCAAGAAACGAGACAGTGTGCAAGCTTTTTTACGTGAGACATACAAGCTGGTGCTTGGGATTACGCAGGCTCCAAGACCACATATTTTTTGCAAAGACGGTTTTGAAATGAGTGTCCAGGCTGGAGATGGATTGTATTGCGAGCCACGGGTGAATTTGGAAAGCGGAGAATATGCAGCTTGCGAAGTCGGATATCCTAGCCAGAAAGAAGAGTTGTTGATGCCGTATATTGAAGATCCGACAGAACCGACAAAGGCAGTGTACCCGTATGTGCCGGTTGAAGTGATTGAACAAGTGATTGAGAAACACGGCGGCTGGTTTGACGCCAGGATTCCATTTGCATAAAGGAGGCGAAGAGGTATGAAGAAATTTATGAAGAGCATGAAGAAGTTCTTTAAGACGATGAAGAAGTTGGCAAAGTAGAGGTGCAAGAACATGAATAAAGCAAAAAACATGACAACCGGAGCAGGATATCTGCTCCGGAGAGAAGATTACAAGAGAGTTAAGAAAATGGATCGGCAGCAATTTGAATCGTTCTGCAAGAATCTTTATATGACAGCGTATGACGAGGGCAGAAAGTCGGTTCCTGGGATTGATATCACGGAAGTCCAGAAAGCGATCAGTGAGACACCAGGGATCGGATCCAAAAGATTGCAGTTAATCATGGATAGCCTCAACAGCAAGTTTGGAGAGGAGAAGGAATGTGAGTAAAGTTGTAAGCGGAAGAATCACAGTGACGGTAGAGTTCCACGATCTTCGGATAGACGATGAAAACACATATCTACAAGATGCGGTTTTCCCGGAGGGATGGGAAGGCGAGATGACAGATAGCTCTGTTAAGATAGAGGAGGAATACAACGAAGATGATTGATGGAATAAAGCTGATGCAGAACGAAAACGGAGAATGGGCGAAATACGATGATACTTACGATGTTGTCATACACTGCGAATCAGCAGAAGAGCAGGAAAGAGCAATAAACATCTTGAAAGACAGGCAGTGGATTTCTGTAAGAGAGAGATTGCCGGAGTGCGGAGTGCCTGTAGCAGTTCTACTGCAGGGACAATATCCAGAAGATGTGATATACGAGGTGGCAGAGCTGGTTGATCTGTCTACGGATACGAAAATTCAAGGGAAGTATTGGTACAAGAAAGGATGTGGATACCTTCAGCACCCAGCGTATGTAGACGGGAGCGGCTGCTTCCCTGGATATGAAGTAATTGCCTGGATGTCGTTACCAGAACCGTACAGAAGAGAGGAGCAAGAGCATGAGACTGATTGACGCAGATATGCTGAAAAAGTATATGCTGAATAATGGGAAAGAAGTAGAAAGATTCCTGCAATATATTGACGAGCAGCCAACAGTTTACAATGCGGATAAGGTCATAAAAAAGCTGGAAGAAAAAATTGAGTTTGCAGGAAAAATGTTGGTAGAGAAACCAGCTGACAAGCTGGATGAAATTGCCAATAATACAGCAGAGGATTTTATTGCTGCATATGATGAGGCAATAGAAATTGTAAAAGGCGGTTGGATGAATGAATAGAACAATAGAGAAAATAAGTAGAGATGATTTTGTGCGTGTGATGGATGAAGCGTTCAAAGATAATTTGAATGACTGGAGATATAACAGAATCCTGGAAGTAGCAGATGCGTATGCAGATTATGAATACGAGGCAAGAAAAAAGCTTGAGAAGATCCAATGGGGAAAAGATATATGCGCTGCATCCGGTGAGGATACGGACGATCTCCCGGAGGAAGTTTTCTTGTCTGTAGCTGAGAAGTTGGAAGATAGAATGATGGAGAACAACGGCGATCTGGAATATGCAGTGGTGCAGGAAGTTGTGAATGAGTTCAGAGAACAGGAGGAAGAAGACGAGATTGATTGATGCTGATTGGATTGTAGATTCGGATATTGCCAATTGTTTGGGAGCAGAGTATTACAGTTGCGTTCCAGATGTAAGGGACATGTTGAATGACCAGCCTACAGCGTATGATCTGGACGGAGTGCTGAATCAATTAGAGGAAGAACTGAGAATGGCAGACGAGGAGAAGAGACGTTGTGCAGGGCAAAATTCATTACAGTTTGATTCCGCAAAAGGCTATGTAAATGGAATCGCTAATGCAATAGATTACGTGAAAGGCGGCATAATACCTGGAGAAAAAACAAGGACAACACCGTGGATTATGTGTAGTGAAAGACTTCCGGAAAATGACATGGAGGAGGTGCTGGTGTGGTTTGAATACTTTCGATATGGAGAATATAACTGTTTGTACCGAACGATAGGAACGAGCCATACATATTGTGGAGGGTGGTCTGGATTTGTGAATGGAACATCCGGTTGGAGGGACTTGAGAGTTATTGCTTGGATGCCACTTCCAAAGCCACCAGAGGCGGACACACAGGATGACTGAGCAAGAAAAGAATGACCAGGAACAGTTAGAGTATTTGAAACAGTGGCAGGAAAAGAAACAGAGGAAGAGCAAGAAGGCGAATGCCTTCACAAAGATTCTGCGAAGGGAGAAGAGAAGATGAATCTGAAAGACAGAATACAAAAAGTCATTGACCAGAGAAGAGCAACTCTACTCAAAGAACGTGATAAGTACGAAGAAAAGATGCGTGACACTATGAGCTTCTACGGAGTAGGTGGTGCATACAGAAGACAGGAAGCTGCAAGAGATAAAAGAGAAGAACAACTGAATGAGCTGAATGATTTTGAAAAGCAGCTGGAAAGCACAACGAAACACTTTGAAACAAATGTGTATTTCTTTGGCTGTAACAAATGCGGAACAGTTTGTATGACAACGAAGTTACCTTTTGACGAATGGCATGAATGCCCCACATGTAGGCAGATGATTTATTTACATAATGTCAGGAGAAAAGCAATAAGAATTGCGGATGACGGACAAGCATGGCTTGAAATGCTGAAAGAGGCTACAGAAGAGTAAGAAGAAGGAGATTAACTTGAAGAGACGTACAGATATGAGAAGAAGCCCGTCTGAGATTAAAGCAGATTCTCAGAGATACTATGGAGAGATGACGGAATGCACTTCGAGTCAGAAAGTAAGAAAAAGTTTTGAGCGCCCGGCATATCAAGCAGCCAGGTTGATTCGTAAGCAGGGAGAGAGCCTACACGAAACACCGGATGAATGACTGCGGAGGCACGGAGTGGAGAAATTTGCGGATGTATGATTGACTGGACGCACAATTTGGGGTATTATAGATACAGTTTCCGATTACAAAAGTACGATTTAGATGCGTTACTGTAGCAATCGGGGATGCGATGATGATTTTGTAGAGTGATTCACTACAAAATAGCGATACAACAGAATACGGAGATATGAAGAAAGCCAGGGGCGATTAAACCTCTGGCTTTTCTTTGTAAATGAACGTGTGAGATAATCCATTGCGGAATGTGATAGAGTGAATAGCTCCGTCCTTGAAAACGATGTTGTCTATGATGCTGCTGAGAAAAGAATCAAGGACCTCTGGAGAAACGGTAGCACTCAGAGACTGAAAGCTGACGTAGTTTCGGTCAGTGAGTTTCTGGGAGAGTATGAAGTTGCTTGCCTTGGCGATAAATTCATCATCAGTGATAGATTGTTGTAGGCTGCCTTCCGATGCCAGGAACGCCAGCTTGTCTTCGACTTCTTCCAGGGAGTCCGAAAGCTGAATCTTCTGAGTGAGGTATTCGGATTCCGACATGGCTTTTTCGGAATAGAGGAACAGCTTGTTCAGACGGTCAATAGCTCTTTCCAGACGGACTTTTTCCTTTTTGAGTTTTGATAGCTGCAATGGCGGCTCGGAGCCTGTTTTGATTTTGACGTCTTTTCCGAAGACCTCTCCCTTGATGGTTCCGGTGCGGAGCGTATGAAACAGATCATGTAATCCGTCCGGGGCAATGGCGGCCACCGGGGAGAAAGTATCGCCGGAGAGTAGCTGCTGTTCCAGTTCCTGTATGCTCGTTTCCGGAGAGAACGCTTTTTGAGCGTTGAGCATATTGAGAATGTAGTTGAAGACGAACTCGCCAACGATTGGGTCTGAGGTAGATTTTCCGGTACACCACAGCTTGCTTTTTCTGTGCGTAGGGCAGAAGTAGAGAGAATAGCGTCTGCCAGTAGTCTTCTTTATGGTGGAAATGGAACTGGTCATAGGTTGACCGCAATTTCCACAGATGAGCAGGCCGGAGAAAATGTGCGTGTATTTGCTCTTGCCACTCTTACGAAATGATTTGAGCCTGCGGTTGGATTCCAGGAGTGCAAGGATACGTTCTTTCTGTTCTCGGCTTACGATGGCCGGGTGGTGGTCTTTCACGGTAATCCATTCGGATTTATCCTTAGGACGTTGCCGGTCCCCTTCCTTAAGGCGGTTGTACTGGTAATCGCCGCAGTAGAATACGCTGCGAAGAATAATATCCAGAGAGACAGGAGACCAGTCATTACCGGCACGAGTCCGGTAGCAATGTTCGTTCAGATACCGGGCCAGGTAAACCAGGGAGCGGAGTTCTTCGTATTTGTCATGAATCAGATGGGCGATGTTGTACTCGTCGGAGTTGAAGCTGAAAGCCTGTTCCTCCGGGTCATAATCGTAGCCGTAAGGAATACGTCCGCCGTTCCACTGCCCGTTGCTGGCTCTGGAAATCATAGTGGCAGTGACACGTTCCGAGGTCATGTTACGCTCCAACTCCGCAAAGACAAGGATAATTTTGAGCATCGCTTCTCCCATAGCCGTACTGGTGTCGAATTGCTCGTTTTTCGAGACAAAGGTAACGCCCAGGTTTTTAAGCTCCTGGTACATCTCTGCAAAGTCCAGAAGGTTTCTGGAGATGCGGTCAATCTTCCAGACCAGCAGATGCGTGTACGTGCCGGTCCGAAGCTGAGACATCATTTTCTGAAATTCTGGCCGGATGGTATTTTTGCCAGAGTACCCGGCATCCTCGAAGATTGTCACATCGTCAGTGTTCAGTATCAGCTTGGCGTAGGCAATCAAATCTTGACGCTGCATAGGCAGAGAGTCCCTGTCGATCTGATGCAGTGTAGAGACTCGTATGTAGATAGCCACTTTTGCGTGAGTGGCAGCACTGTTTGAAATCATATTTTTCCTCCAAAAATACGCCGTCCCATTACAGAACGGCGCATGTTCATTTCTACGCCCTTTTAGTCGGGCAATTCAATATTACATCCCTTAATCCGGCAAAATCCGTTATGTAAGGTTTTAGAGCTTTCAGCGAATTAAGAGAAATATTTTTCTGGTTGGGCTTTTGCTCGTTGAGCACGTAGGTGGGTAGCACGTAGAACTCCCAGTATTCCAGGGCAAGCGGCGAGACGTCTTTTGTCAGTGCTTTGTAAAGGCAAAAAACGTAGAGGTCAGAATGACGCTTGACGTCCGGAGAATATCCGGCTTTCGGGTCCCAGGCTCTGTGAGGGGCTATGCTGAACTGTATATGCTCGTGGTATGCTTCATCCCAGGATTGGAGATAAGAAGCAGATTTAACCTCGATTCGCTGTCCAGCAGGACTGGTCAAATCAAAGGGGAGCCAATCAGTTCGCATTTTCGAATCGGGGGGGGGTAATAACGCACTGTATACTATGTATTCTGCAAGTACGCCCCGGTCTGTATTGTTGAGCAGATCACTGTAAGCCCAGGACCAGAAATCTACTACCGACAACCCGGTGTCTTCCCCATGAAAAGTAAATTTGTTATTGGATGTTAATTGCTCCATGTAGGAACCCTCCCTTCGCAGAGAGAGGTTATGCCATGGATGTTGCCGTCAAGAGCGAAAACCAACGCCCGGCGGCAGTCAATGTCTGTCAGAGTGTCAGAATAGGTATGGATCAACGGCAGAAACTCACGAACAGAAAGCGAGAGCTTCTTCCGTAGGTGCGCTATTTTGTTGATGGTTCCGACGGACAGCAATGCAGGCCCTTCTTCCAGAGAAGAACAGAAGGAAGAGAGATAGAGCAGTAGAGCCGCAGCATCGCAATTCAGTTGTTCTTCGGTCCGGGCCAGGAAAAAGTATTTCTTTGAATCCATAAGCCCTCCTGTCCGGTATCATCTGAAACGACGATACCAATCTAAACGGATAATCTTTTTTCACCGTCAAGGTATTTCTTGCTTTCCTCAAGAGCTTTGAGGTAGCCTTTCATTTCCCCTTTAAATTCATAACGCTTTTCTGTTGGCAGAGCCTTGTAAATACTCAGCAGCTCTTTTTCATCATCGGTGTAGGTCTCAGCCTGTGCGTCAGTGTAAGCAGATTCTTTTCCGGTCAGAATGTAGTCGGTAGAGACATGCAGAAACCGGGCGATGTCTGCAATGTATTTAGCTGGCGGCAGAGTGTTCCTAGCCTTCCAGGTAGAGTAGGAAGACTGGTTAATGCCAAGAAATTTGCACAGTGCATAAGGCGTTTGCTCCCTCTGTTCGAGAACTGTTTCGATTCTGTCGATTGCTTCCATGTAGCACCTCCGTAAAATAATTCGAGAAATCGAAGAAAAACTCTTTACAAATTCGAGTTTTCGAGCTACAATACAATCACAAGCTACAAATGATTCGCAAATGGGAAGTGCTAAATCGCATAAGTAGTTTGTGATTGCGTATGTAGTGTACGTTTGTACCGTTAAATTGTATCATTTTACTTCGAGAAAGTAAACTACATATGCAAAAATCCATCAGAAAGGAGGAAAAGCATAATGCAGGGCAATATCACTGACTGGGGCAAGGAAGTTAAGAAGGGGCTGATTGAACGTGGCTGGTCTATCAACGATTTGGCTGAGAGAATCGGCAAGTCAAGAACCAGGGTATCCGGAGTTGTGAATGGCCGGATTTACTCGGATTCGATTGCAAGTGCAATCAGTGACCTTCTCAACATCGAAAAGGCATCAGCGTCCATGAAAGAAGCAACCAGAGATTGGTGTATGGATGCAAGAAAAGCCATGATTGACCTGGATATGAACACAGGGGAGCTGGCTGAGAAGACTGGTTACTCCACACAATATCTGAATGCAATTATCTGTGGCAGATGCTATTCGCCACCGGTTATGAAAGTGATAAGCGGTGCACTCGGAATCCAGGAATATCAAGGGAAACAGGATTCCTCTAAGGACAGTTAAATTGTAACAGGAAAGATGGTGTGAAGAAATGGGAAGAGGCCCTACGAAAAGCAATGAAAATGTATATTTTGTTGCCAGAAAAAAGGCGGCAATGTACAACGAAAGGCTATACTCCAGAGAAGGTGCGGCGGAGCTGCTTGGTATATCTGTTTCGACACTCGCAGACTATGAGCTTGGAAATACGAAGGTGGTTCCGGTAGACAAGGTGGTTCTCATGGCGGACCTCTATAATGCACCGGAGCTGAAAACCGGGTATTGCAAGCATGAATGCCCGATATGCAGTTATCTCCCGGTTGCAACAGAGGCGAAAGGCCTGGAAGGGATAGCCCTTCGGCTGATGAAGAGGCTGGATTGTGATGAGCTGAACCGCATCAAAAAAGAACTTGTAGACATTACGGAAGATGGAATCATCGATGAAACGGAGAAGCCGGAGCTGAAAAAGATCCTGGCTTTTTTAGATGAAGTTGCGGAGTCCATCAGTGAACTGAAAATCGTAGGCGAGAAGTTTTTGAAGAAGGTGTGAGTATGGATGTGCAAAAAATGCTTGAAATTCTGAAAAGAGATTACGGAATCGAAAGCAAAGAGGAACTGATAGAAAGATTTGAGTCCAGCAAGGGGATCAACATCGGAATTTTCACTGAACGGAGGCAGACAGCATGAGAAGCAGAGTTATGAGACGTAGGATGCACAGGGTTCTGTGGAAGAAACTGAGCAGAATCTACGCAGTGGATATGGCAGAAGTTCTGGGCTGGATAGAATACATAAGCATCACGGGAATTTTCCAGTGCTTTTGTATTGTGATGGCTTGTGAGCAGAGAGGCAGGGTAGCTTTTGGAGGAGAGTATTTGATTCTTCCGGCGGCGATACTTGCAAGACTGTGGATTCCAGAAATGATACAGAGTGTGACCGGTGTTCTGGAGATGCCGGATGAGGAAGAGGATAATGTGTGAGATATGCGGACAGGATCCTTGCCATCCGAGATGCCCGAATGCTCCGGAACCGAAAGAGGTTCATATCTGTTCGGAGTGTCTGGAAGGAATTTATCCGGGCGACAGATTCTATGAGAGCTGCGGAAGTTATGTGTGCGAGGAGTGCCTAAAAGGCATGACGATTGATGAAATATTTGAATTACTGGGCGAGAGCCTGGAAGAAGCATAGGAGGTAGGATATGGGACAGATGACCGTAGAACAGTGGTACGGCACGATAAAAACCGGACTGACGAAGAAGCTGACCGAAAACAAAGAAGCGTTACCGGCCGGCTTTAATCAGCAGAGATTCATTCTGAATTGCATTACGGTAATCCAGGATATGATGAAAGACGATAAGAAGAAAGCACAGTTGGAGAAGATCAACCCGGAAACTATCCCGGTTTGCCTGGCAAAAGCGGCATATCTGGGACTGGATTTTTTTAATGGAGAGTGTTACGCAATCCCGTATGGCGGAAACCTCACTTTTCAAACTGATTACAAAGGCGAGATCAAATTGTGCAAGCGGTACAGCAAAAATAAGATTAAAGACATTTTTGCGAAAGTAGTACGGCAGGGCGATTTCTTCATGGAAGAGGTAGATGGAGGCAAACAGAATGTGAAGTACAGACCGAAGCCGTTTTCCAATGAACAGATGATTGGAGCATTCGCTATTGTGGTTTTTGAAGATGGTTCGATGATGTATGACACGATGAGTTCGGAAGACATCGAAAATGTCAGAAACACATACTCTAAAGCGAAAGACAGCCAGGCATGGAAAAGCAGCACTGGTGAGATGTACAAGAAAACGGTATTGAGAAGATTGTGCAAGTTGATTGATTTGGACTTTGACAATATAGAGCAGCAGAAAGCCTACGAAGATGGTGGGGATGCGGTATTCAATCAGCAGTCCCTTCCGGGAGCAACAACAGGACAGGCGTTGTTGCCGGAGAATGATAAGCCGGTAGACGCTTTTGCAGCGATGAAAGCCCAGAAGCAGGCAGAGCCGGTTATTGACGGAATGGTTTTGGAAGAGGCGTAGGAGGTAGTGGCATATGGTTTTGACGGCAGAGAATTATTATAGCAAAGAAGCGAACGAGAAGTATATGAGTGTGTCCCAGTATAAGGATTTCGCAGGAACATACGGAAAGATGGCGTGCGAATTTTCGGCCATTGAGAAGCTGGAAGAACGGTGGGCACAGAAAAAGACCACGCCGCTTCTGGTGGGGTCCTATGTGGATTCCTACTTTGAAGGAACGCTCGAAGAGTTCAAGAAAGCGAATCCGGAAATCTTCACTCAGAAAGGCGAACTGAAAGCGAATTATAAGCAGGCAGAGAGAATCATCGCCAGAATGGAGAGAGACCCACTGTTTATGCAGTATATGAGCGGAGAAAAACAGGTCATTATGACTGGAGAGCTGTTCGGGGCAGAATGGAAAATCAAAATTGACAGCTTCGTGAGAGGAATTGCGATTACGGACCTTAAGGTTATGGCATCAATCACTAAGTTGGAGTGGGTAAAAGACATCGGCTATTTAGATTTCGTGCGGTACTGGGGTTACGATATCCAGGGTGCGATATACCAGGAAATTGTGTACCAGAACACCGGAGAGAGACCACCATTCTACATTGCAGCAGGGACAAAAGAAGAGGAGCCAAACATCGAAGTGATTCATGTAACACAGAATTATCTTGATGAGGCAAAACACATGGTAGAAATGAATATGCCGAGAATCCTCAGAGTGAAGAACGGAGAGGCTGAACCGGACAGATGCGAGATGTGCGATTGTTGTAGGCATACAAAGGTTTTGAAGAGACCGATTTCAATTACGAACCTGGTAGCCGGAATTTAGGCGGTGAGTAGATGGCAGATAACAAAAAATACTACTACTTGAAATTGAAGGAGGATTTCTTCGATTCTGATGAAATGCTGCTTCTCCAGGGGATGAAAGATGGGTATTTGTACAGTGACATACTGATGAAGATGTACCTGCGGAGTCTGAAAAATGAAGGGCGGTTGATGTACAAGGACTATATCCCGTATAGCCTAGAGATGATTTCGACGATTACGAGGCACCAGGTAGGGACAGTAGAACGTGCGATGAAGATTTTTGAGCAGTTGAAGTTGGTAGAGGTGCTGGATAACGGTGCAATCTACATGATGGATATTCAGAATTTCATCGGGCAGAGTTCCACAGAGGCGGACCGGCAGAGGAAGTATTATCGCCGCATCCAGGATGAGAAGAAACTGAGCGGTTCCCAGGTACCGGAGGCATTGATTCCAGAGATGCAGGAACCGGAGCAGGAGAAACCGCCAGTAGAAAAGCCACCGAAGCCGAAAAAGGCAACTGTAAAGAAGGAAGACACGATGCAGCTCTATGAGCGTCTGGCTCCGGATTATGCACTTGGCGGCGAAATCAGAGAAAAGATGCGTGAATGGTGTACATACAAGATTGAACGCAAGGAAGGTTATAAAGAGCAGGGCATGAAATCCCTTCTCCGGCAGGTAGAGAAGAAAGTGGCAGAATTTGGAGAAGGCCGGGTGTGCGATTTGATTGAGGAGTGTATGTCAAATAACTGGAAAGGCATTATCTGGGATAAAATGACGCAGATTCCGCAGAGATCAGCCGGGGAACGGATTCAGAACAGAGTGAGTGAGGTAGACAACTGGTAATGACAAGAGAGGAGTTCAAAACGCTTGTTAAGGGAATGAAAGCTGTATATGCACAGCCGACATTCATCCCGGACCAGGATGCTTTCAATGTATGGTTTGAGTTGCTGAAAGATATTCCGTATCAGCAGGCCAACGTAGCAATCCAGAAGTACATGCTGACAGAGAAATTTCCACCAACGATAGCAGACATCAGAGAAAAGGCAACGCAGATTGTTGAGAGCGTGGATAACAGCATGAGCGAGTTGGAGGCATGGTCTTTGGTAAGAAAGGCGGTCAGAAATTCCGGGTATCATTCAGTGGAAGAATTTGAGAAACTGCCGGAGGCTTGCCAGAGAGCTGTAGGAAGTGCGGCAAATCTGAAAGAGTGGGCGTTGATGGATTCTGAAAGGGTTGAGACAGTAGAGCAGTCTCATTTTATCCGGAATTACAGGACAACAGTGCAGAGAATCAGCGAGGAGAAAAAGCTGCCGGAATCTATCCGGTTGCTGATTGCCAGCATGAGAGACAATGCGTTGGAGTTGGAAAAGAAAGAGCAGCCTGTGCTCGAAGTTAAGAAACAGGAGGAAGAAAAAACAGATCCAGAACCTGGAATGTCTGAGGAAACGAGGGCGAAGTTCCAACAGGTCATGCGGAGCTTACAGGGAAAGATGTGACATGGAGGTGAAGCGACATATGGATATGGCAGAAATTGGAGCAAACATCCGGAGTTGCAGGACAGAAAAGGATATGACGATGGAGGAACTGGGAAAAGCAATCGGCAAGAGCCAGTCGGCGGTAGCGGATTATGAAAAAGGCAGAGTAGACATCCCGGCATCCTCTCACATCAAGATTGCAGAGGTCCTGGAAGTCCACCCGGCGAAGCTGTTCGGTATGCAGACAGCAGATGAGCAGTTTAAGCCGGACGCCACGCTGAGAATTTTCAGTGCGGAGGACAGACGGATTATTGCAGGAATCCTGGTAATGAACGGTTATACAACCCGACATATCAAGGTTGCGAGAGAAGGAAAGAAAAGTAGCTGGTACTGCATCCAGGCCATGCTTGAAGAAAGCAATCTGGGGAGCCAGTAGGAGGCGAATATGGAAAAAGCAAAGTTTACGGTATACGGGGAGCCGAAAGGGAAGGGCAGACCAAGATTCAATACGAAGACCGGTCACGCCATAACCCCGAAAGATACGGTGTCCTATGAAAATCTGGTAAAGCTGGAATGGCAGACAGCCTACGGGACAGAGAGCTTTCCGAAAGAGGCGATGCTGGATATGAGGATTAAGGCGTATTACCGGATTCCTAAGTCGGCATCGAAGAAAAAAAGAGCGGCGATGCTGGCTGGAGAGATACGTCCGACTAAGAAGCCGGATATGGATAACGTAGTAAAGATTATCGCTGACAGCCTCAACAATCTGGCATATTACGATGATACGCAAATTGTTGACTGCCAGTGCCGGAAGTTCTACTCGGAGAATCCGAGAGTAGAAGTGACGATTATAAATTTGTCGAAGGAAGAATAGGAGGAAATTCACAGTGGATGAAAAAATGGAAATAAGACTCGTGAATCCAACGGAAGACGGATTCTTGCAGAAGATTGACTGGAACAAAGCGGAGCTGGAGGCGAATGTCAGAAGTATCGTGGAAGCATACCAGGGCTTGGTGTATACGGAAGATACGGTATCGGATGCGAAGAATGACAGAGCCGCCCTTAGAAAATTGCTCAATGAGATCGAGGACAGAAGAAAGCTTGTCAAGAAAAAGTGCATGGAGCCGTATGAGGTATTCGAGAATGACTTGAAGGATGTAACGGTACTCATCAAGGAGCAGATCAGCATCATTGACGGGCAGGTAAAGGAATATGAGAACGGCGTAAAAGAGGAGAAGAAAGCCAGATTGCAGGATGTATATGCTGAGACAATCGGAGAATTGGCAGAGGTACTTCCTTTTGAGCGAGTGTTTGAGACACAGTATCTGAATGTGAGCTTCAAGGAAAGTAAGGCAGCAACCGAAATCCAGGAAAAGATTCAGAGAGTAAAGAGTGACCTGGCGGCCATTGACGCACTGGATAGCAAGTATAAGCTGAATGCGAAGGACGTATACGTGAGAACGCTTGATATGTCCCAGGCTATGGCTGAGAACGCTCGTCTGATTAAGTTTGAAGAGCAGATGGAGGCAGACCGTAAGAGAAAAGCCGAGGAAGAGGAACGCCGGAGAGCCGAAGCAGAAGCCAGAGCCAAAGAAGCGGAGGAACGTAGACGCCAGGAGGCAGAAAAAAATGCTGCGGAACG
>ENA-OWOV01000462-OWOV01000462.1-gut-metagenome-genome-assembly--contig:-NODE-462-length-13338-cov-5.120127_pt1 | contig 13338 bp, 19 predicted proteins | sample MGYA00248247_ERZ651799 | MGnify/ENA primary metagenome ERZ651799 (study PRJEB26908, sample SAMEA4031712) | gut metagenome | biome: gut; feature: normal infant; material: stool | place: China | collected 2015...
AGGAGGTTGTTTCGGCAATGCCGAAGCTCCGGATGATGACCATTGCAATCCCGCCCACGTTTGGAACTTCTCTTTTCTGGTTTGCCCATAATCAGCCGCATAGCGGATGACTACGGGTAAACCGGAAATGAGAACAGTCATTCCGATGAAGGGGAGGGTGGGAAAGAATACTGCGTGAACGCAAAAACACAGTATGTCATCTTAAAACAATATCTTTAAAAAGTTTTTCAGAAGAAATGCTTACCAATATCCTAATAATTATTACTTTTGATAACATAATACAACGATATGGAAAAGAAAAAGATTACAATAGAGGTAGAACCAGCTACAGCCGTAGCTACCGTCGGTTTATTGCGTGGGATATTTCCCAGTATCATCGAACAACTGGAAAGGCAAGCCGCAACAAACGGCAGCCCCTTAAAATTCAATAAAGTAGAAAATATGCAAGAAGTATTGGATGAGATTTATGAAAAGTGCATTGCCGAAACGAACCTCCGGGAGTTTGCCCAGGCGCACTTAAATAGTGACGGATTACCTAACTGATACAGAAATACGGAATCTGCCAGCCATCCTTATTCCAAATAACAAATGGTACAGAATTACACACCTGTCATGTGGAATGACAAAGCATTTGCCTTTGTCCCCTACGAAGCATTCGGTGATTTGCCACATTATCCCAAAGAAAAATGTGAGCAAATTTGCAAAGAGCTGAACAGCCTTATAAGACTATGTACTTATAGGCCGAAAAAGGAAGATATTTATTTTCATCCGGTAAGTTATGTACGTCGTTCCGGAGGTTTCATAGTTACGGATAATCAGGCATCCTTTGAGAAATGCCCCTATCCTGCTTGCGCAGACCGTCATAGCTGCCAAAAAATATGTGATTTGATGAACCGTATCATTGAAGAGTCTTAATTATATAAAATACCATGGAACATCCAAACTCCAAATGCAGAATAGCACAAGCTGAATATTTAAGTCGGCTACCTGAAGAAGAACGGGAAAATAAGGCCAGAGATATTAGAATCGGAAACGCCAGCTATATTTACCACCAACAAGCGGTTCCAATCCAAGAAAACAGATTGATAATGTATTATAAAGAGTGGTTGGAAGGTCTTCCTCCCAACATTTCACGCCATATGAGAATGCTTGGATTTGAAGCATGTAAGACAATGATTCCGTTTACGAGATATGTGAACGAAAGAAACGATATTGGTATGCGTGACTGGATGCAAGAGCATCTTTCACCGAGTGACTTCAACTATTGGCAGGAACTTTCGAAAAAAGCAGGTTCGCCAACATTTTAATCCCATCCCGTTCAATACGCTGCCTGAAGAATAAAAGGTGCGTATTAAACGAGAATATTTTTTAGCGTTTAGTCATCTCTTCCCGCACCAGTTCCGTTTCTGTCGGGGAGAGTTTCGGCAATTTGACAGTTGCCGGACTTTCTAACTGGTAAGCCTTCACCTCATTGATAAGCAGCTGCCAGTCAAAAAGAAATTCTTCGGAACAACCATGTTTACGATAAATTTCTTTTGCTGCTTCCAAAATCTCAGGAGCGCAAAAATCGTCTCCCTGAAAGACAACTGCCGGACGATCATTATTGATACAGTCTCTCAATAATCGTAACTGATCTTTCATTGTGTTTACCTATTATGCGTTCTGTTGTTTTACCATTTTCAAAAATTCGTCAGACGGTTTAAATGCCGGTATGTTATGAGCCGGAATAATCATAGTAGTATTCTTAGAGATATTCCGAGCTGTCTTTTGCGCTCTCTTCTTCACTATGAAACTACCGAATCCACGAAGATAGACATTTTCCTCCTTACCCAACGAAGTCTTTACCTCGTTCATGAATCCTTCCAAAACAGCAAGCACCGCTTTGCCGTCGATGCCGGTTCTGGCAGATATTTCCTTTACGATTTCCGATTTAGTCATTTCTTTATAATTTGAAAATTAGCGTGCAAAGATAATTAATCCAATGGATTATTTAAAGTCTGGCATCCGCAGCAAGCCCTGCCTTCGCCCAATGAAGTGTTAAATTGTTGCGTATGGGTCAAGTTCCTTAATCCGCTTACACAAATAATCAAAGCGTTTCTTGGTAAGCGGTGTGAGTGTATCGAGGTTCTTGCCATCGAAATTCTCTCCGAAAATAAGGTCGTCCACTCCTATGCCGTGATTGTAATTCTCGCGCACGCAATCACGCAGAATCCAAAGGTTATGCAGGTTCACCCAGTCGGCTGTAATGTTTCTGATTTTACTGAACAGCAGCGCAGCAGTGTAAAGGTAGTGTCCGCAATGGTTGTAGTCATGCAACACCAGCTTGCCCTGGTAATAGATGTCGAAATCCTTGTTTTCTTCATCTTCCTTTGTATCGCAGTAGAAGAATGGAATGTCTTTCAGACCGTCCCAATTAATATAAGTAGTTGGCTTCATAATATCTTTTTTGAATACGCTACATAACCTGTTATTTGCACACTTTCCATTATTCACAGAACATTTGATGAAACACTTCCTTCAGTCTTTTTATCTCACTGAAATTCAAATCTCCAATCTTTCTTTTCAGCCGGCTTTTGTCCACCGTGCGAATCTGATCCGTGGCTATCTCCCCATCACGCCCGGCTACAGAACACAGAACCCGGTAAGGATAGTTCCTTATGGTGGAGGTTATCGGAGCAATGACTACTATTGTAAGGTACATATTCAAATCTGAAGGAGTTACAACAACACATGGCCGTGTCTTTGCCATTTCACCCCCACGGGTAGGGTCTAACTCTACCCAATACACTCCATACTGTTCTACCATGTCCAATCCTCAAACTTTTCATCCTCAAACACATCAGGGATAAGCAACTCATCATCCCCATTCTCATGGGCACGTTTGGCAGCTTCCGCCCATCCCTGCCGTGGTTGTGCCTTTATCACAATATTGTTCCCGTCCAAAGAAATGCTCACAGCCGATTTCAAGGACAAACGCAACTGTTTCAATATCTCGGAAGGAAGTATTATCCCCTTGCTGTTTCCAATCTGAATAATGTTTGTTACCATAATGTTATAACTTTAAAATTGATTATCACAACACAAATATAGACAAAGTTATAACAATACCAAAAGAAAAGCCAACTTTTTTCCATTTTCACCGATAACCCGGCCAACGGCTGCACTCGTCGGGAGGCTAGTGCCCCCCTTGCCGTGCGGCGCTCCCCGACCTATGATTCTTATCATGTCTTGTGTCCTTTTCTCCGCTTCTAACAAACAAATCTGCATAAAATATAGATTTGCGTTTCCATTTGAATTTTAGTTATTTGATACCCTAACTATGAATAGCAAACAGATAACTGATTTTTAAAACAGCAGAATGTTTCTGTTTTATTAAAATAAAAAGGGAACAAATTTTTAAGGTAATACTTACGGAAAAAACAGACTTTATAACGTTTCTTTTTCGTACATTTGCAACAATATAATAAAAGCGAAACATATAATGGAGAAGCAAGGAGAAATCATACTATACCAACCGGATGAAGCTGTAAGGTTGGAAGTACGTTTAGAAGATGAAACCGTTTGGCTCACACAAGCGCAGATAGCAGAACTTTTTCAACGTGACAGAACCGTTATTACCAAACATATAAATAATGTTTTTAAGGAAAAGGAATTGGAAGAGAAAAGCAATGTGCATTTTTTGCACATTGCTAATTCCGATAAGCCTGTCAAGTTCTTTAGTCTAGACGTAATAATTTCAGTTGGATACAGAGTTAAAAGCGTAAGAGGTACGCAATTCAGGCAATGGGCAAATAAAATTTTAAAAGAATATTTATTGAAAGGTTATTCTATAAACCAACGGCTCAATGACATGGAATATAGAATGAACAATAGATTCTTCCAAATAGAGAAAACCATTGCTGAACATGATGCAAAGATAGACTTCTTTGTACGCACCTCATTGCCTCCGGTGGAAGGTATATTCTTTGACGGTCAGATATTCGATGCGTATAAGTTTGCTACAGATTTAATAAAGTCTGCCAAATGCTCACTTGTGCTTATCGACAACTATGTAGATGAATCCGTGTTACTCATGTTGAGCAAACGAAACAGTGGAGTATCAGCTACTATTTATACACAAAATAAACGCACAGCTCCAACTTGATTTAAACAAACACAATGACCAATATCCTCCCATTGAAGCTAGAACCTACAAAAGTAGTCATGACCGCTTCTTAATCATTGATAATACGGAAGTATATCATATTGGGGCATCGCTAAAGGATTTGGGCAAGAAAATGTTTGCTTTCTCCAAACTGGAACTTCCTGCCCATACGATAATTGATGTATTATGAAATAAGCTAATCACCCATGCGAGAAGCGGAAGAGAATATAAAATTCAAGATGGAAATTGACGTATTGGTTCCCATTCCACGTACTGTCACCCGTGATTTCACCAGTTTGAAGCACCTGCGTCAATGGCAGAAACGGAATGACATCGATGGTTCTCTTTACTGTTTTGCACACCGGGAATACCTGCTCAACGAAAAGGGAGAATGGGAACAATTTACCGTTATCGGCAAACAGGTAGTGACTATCGGAGAACTGGAAAGGCTTCTTTTGGCAATGAAGCAAAAGGGGTTCAACCAATACAGCCGTGAGGAATATGAAGAATTAATGTCTTCATATTTGAAAAAGTGAAGAATTAAAACCTTCATTACACATTTAAATACGAAAACAGGATGAAAATAGGATATGCCCGTGTTTCCACCAAGGAACAACATCTGGATATGCAACTGGAAGCGTTGAAGGCTGCCGGATGCGAGAAAATCTTCTCTGAGAAAATGACCGGACGTCAACAAAACCGCCCGGAACTGGATGCCTGCCTGAGCTTTCTCCGGGAAGGCGACACACTTGTCGTATATAAGCTGGACCGGCTTGGCCGTTCGCTGAAGAATATTCTTACGCTATTGGAAGATTTCAAGAATAGGGGCATCCTATTTACCTCACTGCAAGACAACATCAGTACGGAAGGCGCAATCGGCCAACTGATGAACAACATTCTCGGTGCTTTCGCTCAGTTTGAAAGAGACCTTATCTATGAGAGAACCCAAGAAGGCAGAAGAATCGCCAAGGAAAAAGGTGTCAAATTCGGCAGAAAGACACTTATCAACAAAAACAACATCGCCAAGCAGAAAAGCTGCATCCAACTCTATGAATCCGGAACGCCGGTAAGGGAGATACAGAAAATATTAAACATAGGCAGTAGCGGAACAGTATATCGCCTATTAAGAAGGAATGGAATTGCGCTGAAATCCGAGAACAAAAATAACAAATAACGAATAAACCTCTGCCCATCCTTCAAAGATGATTCTCAAAGATCGTCTGCAATTCCACCTCTCAGCAAGATTATAGGAAAGTCCCCTTCACGGGGACTGATTTTTTTTAATTTTAATACAATAACTCCATGCACTCCTGTACCGCTTTTTCCAATGCTTCTTCCAAACAACAAAAAGCGTCCGCATTACTTTCGGAGTCATACAACACATAATCTCCAGCCCTCACAACCACATGCCAGACCGCCACGTTTTGTTCTGTTTGAAACGTATATTCACGAGTCTGTATCATCCATTGGATACATGCTGCCAGTGTCGGGCACTCGCACATATACATCGGGGTATTCCTTCCCTCAATATCGGTGCGTAGCCTATCCTGTTTGTCATACCAATACTCACAAGGCACGTAATAGTATAATTCCTTCATCATAAGAGCTGTGTCGCTATTAACCAATCTCTCTTTGTTGATTTGTGTAATCAAATTTTCCATATTAGCATTATTTAAGTTGAACATCTGATTTATTCTTCAGCTAGATTCAAGACCTTTTCATTTTTTGTATCGGGAAGGTCTTTGGTCAGCCGACCTTTTTTTTGATGTCATTCCCCATCTGAGTTCTGAGCCTTTTTTCGGCATATCAAGGTCTGGATTGCAAGCAATAAGCCAAGTTTCACTTATGGAAAATGTCGGGAAGACACTTCTTCATCGTTATTTTCCATACAGTAAAGGCGCATGGCCGTAACTTGCCATTTGCGGAATCCCGAAACCTTTGCCGAGCAAAAAGCCGGACTCGGATCGGAGGAAAGAAGCCGGGGGAGGCAGCCCACAGAAAGGGCAATCCGATACAATCAAGAAATTAACCTGCTATACCCTTGTGCGAGTGAAATAATCCATCATAGACACTACATACCTAAGTAGTGGTATCAATACACCGATCACATATATCATAGCGTAGCCCAAAAGGACAAAAGGTAATGTTTTACGATAAAGACATGCAACAGCGAGCAATATAAACGAAAAAGAAAAGCCATAAACCCCATATTGAAAACCGGGTATCAACTCATAAACAGGTACGGGTTCCGGATGAAGCATGGCTCCGGCCACAATAGAATAAAGGCTGGTCAATAATATAAGCAGCGTATATAAGCAACTCTTAAGAATCCTGGGATCATTCCTTTTACAATAGAGAATCGTTCGGATATCACTTCTAAGAAACTCAATGCCCAGTAAGAGAGCCACCATAACGCCTGTATCAAAAGTAGAAAATACATTCATTCCGATCACCTTTGGCGCGAAGATATGTATTTATTCTGAAAAGCCACGTCTTTGCGTATTTTACGATGTCGCATCCGATAGTCCGGGAAGCATTTTTTTGGTTCTTTTTTGGGGTGACTGCCAAAAAAGAACCCCGAAGCCGAAATCCCGGGCAGACGGGATTTCTCCCGTCCACCTTACCTATTTTGCAATCTTCCCTCGTCCGCATAGCTATAATAGTTATTGCCTGCCACAATCACATGGTCAACCAAACGGATATCCAATGTTTCAGCGGCTTTTTTCATCGCTTCCGTCAAGCGGTCATCCGCACTGCTGGGCTTGCGTGCTCCTGATGGGTGGTTATGTACCATGATAAAAGATACGGCGTTATAATACAATGCCTGCTTCATGATAACCCGTATATCCACAGGGGCGGTATTTATCCCGCCGCATGAGATACGGACTTTACGGATGAGTTTGGACGAACTGTTCAGCAACAGCACCCACATCTCTTCAGTAGCTATATCGCACAAAACAGGATGCATCATTTTATAAACATTATTGCTGGATAAAAGCGCAGGACTTTCAACTTGCCCTTCTTTCAGCCGTTTATATAGCTCAATCGCCGCATAAGCGACTTTTTTACGGCTGGGTGTTAGTGTTTCCAGTACATCAGACAAGCACAATCCTTCTATTTCCATCTGTTCATACTTATATTCTTCACGTTTCAGTTTCTCACTGTTCGTCAAGGTATAAATCAACTCGCTGTTTTCCATCACCCGATAAACGTCATTCACTTCAAATACGGTTCTCTTCGTTTTCATACTGCCAAAAATTAAAAGATTAATACTCGCAAACATCGCTTGTCGCCCCAACCATAAATTTTTCCTCAACTGATTGGGAACAGTGCATTGAAGAGAAAGCGGGAAAGACGGATCAGAACGGGATTGAACTGGTAAATACTACCTCCCGGAATGGGAGGATGGAGATTTGGCTTTTCAATATCGGGCGTTCCGGCCACGCCTACCTTCGCAATGTTCCTATCAGTTCAGGAAAAAATCATCATACCTCTCTTCCGGCATAGCCGGAGCGTAGAGCGTTAGGGATAGCAGGGAAAAGCCTGGAGGGTAACGAGGACTTGCAACGAATAGCCCGGTCAGAAGGGAACGCCCTGAAAAACTAATTCGGATACAGAAGATGAACAGAACCGCCTTCCAATCATATAAAAAAACGTGAAAATCAACACATACTTCCGAAAAATCTTTTTCCGAAAGTACGTATAGGGCATGTGAAGGGAAAATTTATTTTCCCAGTCATTTCTATGTTATCGCTTTGGGGATATTTAAAGGGGTTAGGAGTTTAGGTCTTTATTATGTATTTTGGTGGATGGTTTTACACAGCCGATACCTTTTATTTAAAAATTTCTCTCTTTTATTTCACTGATATACCGACATATAAAAAAAACAGGGATTACCTATTCCCTTCATTAACGGGTGGACGGTTTTACACAGCTGACAAGTGAAACCGGACGCTTTTACACAACTAAAGCAAAAGGAGTGGACGGTTCTACACAACTAGAAGCAACAAACGGGACACTTCTACACAACTAAAACAGGCAAAGCGGATGACTCCACACATCTAATCACCCCAATAGGGACACTTCTACACAACTAATTCTATAAAAAACCGTGAAACGTGGACGGTTCTACACAGCTGGATCGTCCATGTTCACCGCCCCGTCCGTCTCCGGAGATATGAACTCTTCAGGAGCAGGAGCAACTTCCGTTCCATTGGCACTCTCCAACTCTTCCTGTGCCCATCCTTCCGGAAACCTGCCGAATACAGCCACGAAATCACTGATATATATCTGTTTCTTCTTTTCTACGCTTTCCGGGGAGTTTGCCCATAAAAGGAACTCTTTATACAGTCCGGCATCTTCCTCCACCTCTTTGATCTTCTTCCTCCTGACAGCCATATCCGTGTCCGGGTAGGCAATCTCGACATACAGCCCAAGCAGGTTCTTATAGAATTTCTTCACCACGACAGCATATTGTCCTTCATCAAAATAGTGCAGCGTATGCCTAGGAAACGAGAACAACACGGTATATGCCCATCTCTCATGATCGCCTTTCACAAAAGAGAAATTGAAATTGGTATATTTCAGGTAAGTATTCATCTTTTTCAGTATCGAGGCGACCTTCTTTTTCCGGTCTTTGGGTTCGGCAATCTCTATGCCGAGCTTTTTAGCCAGCTGATCGACTGTCAGCACATAAAAAGGAGCCTCATTCTTGGTGGTCTAATACTTGATCAGGTAAACCATCTTGGAAAGTTCCAGATAGAAATAGCGGTAACGGCTGGGCAGGCTACGGTAATCCTGAAGTTCCAAGAGGTTATAGAGCGAGAACATGAAATTCTTTATCTCCGGGCTTACCACTGCCGAGTACAGCCTTTTCGTTGACTTCTTCGTCTTGAAATCGGTCATTATGTCGAAACGTTTCAAGATCTGCACGAAATTATAGGATGTACGGCCATCCTCGCCAATGGTCGGATAGCAGAGGTTCTCCAATCCCAGTTTATAGAGAGCCGCCTCAAAAACCGTCTCGATAGGATGGCTGATTCTCTGTCCTGCCGTGTCGGTACATACATATTCCGGCTGCATATTCTTTCCGAACATGGCCGCGAGCTGCCGGCTATCCAGCTTGCGCTGCAAGTTGGTACGGTCATACCCCATCTTACGGCAGAAGTCTTCTACGGAGAACCAGGAAGTCCCGAACAAGTCTTTGAGGTGATAGCTGCCCAGGTATATGATCAGATCGAGCATGACATTTCCACCTGCCTCATACAACCGTTCAATCAGCACGGAATTATAGCTTTCCCCAAGCACCCTAGGGACACGAATCAGTTCTTTTGCCATGATAATACTTACAAAATCAATCCTTTCTCTGTTTTCATTGCCACAAAGATAGGCATACCGGCCAACATACGCGTCATAATTATCAATCAGTTTTAACGGTATGACCGGTATGGGAAAAGGAGAAGTACTTTCCTGAAGAATGCTTTATCCGCCCTTCATCAGAAAGAAAGCATCTTACACCTGTACCCCATAGACATCCTATATTACTTTTTCAGTTCTTCCGATAAAAAGGAACGGTCTATCAATACTTGCACCAATGGTTTCTCTTTGACAAACTCATCAAGCTCACGCTTTATCAATTTATTGCCCAACCCTATGCGTCGTCCAAATTCCTCGAAATCCTTCCGCCCTACCTGATGAGCAATTTGACTCCACATTGTCATCTGTAATCGACTCAACCCTCGGTCTAAGGTGTAGATCGTTAGGTTATCAGTACAGCGAAATCATCCGTTCTCTCATGAGTATCTACTTCTGTGGTGGCTCATGTATTGAGGATGTCACTACTCATTTGATGAACCATCTCTCGCTTCATCCGACACTTCATACTTGTAGTTCTGATACTATCCTCAGAGCGATAAAGGAACTGACGCAAGAAAACATCTCATACACATCAGATACGGGTAAGAACTACGATTTCAACACGGCTGACACTCTCAATACTTTACTGCTCAATTGTATGTTTGCATCTGACCAACTGAAAGAGGGTGAGAAGTATGATGCAAAGCCTACATACAAGAAGTTCTCTGGTTATCGCCCTGGCGTGGCGGTTATTGGTGACTTGATTGTTGGCATTGAGAATAGCGATGGTAACACAAAAGTTCCATTTCATGGCACGTTTTCTCGCCATGGCAGAGCTTAAGTAAACTTAGCTCTGCTCATCTGGCTTAACGAAAACCTTCGTTTTCATCAGAAGGACACGCTGAAGAGGTTCTTTGAGAGATTTGAACAGAACAGGCTCACTATCAATCGTTTCAGAGCTGATTGCGGATCATGTTCCGAGGAAATCGTGGAGGAAATAGAGAAACACTGCAAGTCCTTCTATATCCGCACTAACCGCTGCAGTTCGCTCTACAATGACATATTTGCTCTCAGAGGCTGGAAGACTGAGGAAATCAATGGCATTGAGTTTGAATTGAACTCTATCCTTGTTGAGAAGTGGAAGGGTAAAGCATACCGACTTGTGATTCAAAGACAGAAACGGATGGATGGTGTGCAGGATCTTTGGGAAGGAGAATACACATACCGTTGTATCCTGACTAACGACTATGAATCTTCCGTAAGAGAAATTGTCGAGTTCTATAACCTTCGTGGAGGAAAGGAACGTATCTTTGATGATATGAACAATGGTTTCGGGTGGGACAGATTGCCCAAATCCTTCATGGCCGAGAACACTGTGTTCCTTCTTCTTACAGCACTTATCCGTAACTTCTACAAGGCCATTATCCAAAGACTTGACGTAAAGAGGTTCGGACTCAATGCAACAAGTCGCATAAAAGCGTTTGTCTTCAGGTTTATCTCTGTACCAGCCAAGTGGATCAGGACATCAAGGCGGTATGTGCTGAATATCTATACCTGTAACAATGCTTACGCAGATATTTTTCAGACTGATTTTGGATAACGCCTACAACTTATGGGTATGATACTGCGTATTGTCTCAAGTCGCATTGTGGGGTAAGGGGATGTTGTAGGCAGAAGTGGGTGTTTCTGCCTCAATTTATCTGATAATTCAGTAATGAGAGGACGTGTACACGCAAGAAGGACGTTGAAGGGCTTAGTTGCGGATTTGAGGCAGGTAAGAAAATACAAAGAATTAACAGCAACCGAGAAACTGAAATACCGTATCGCAGTGAAAATGACGGCAGCCGACTACTTCCGCCTGCTGACACGATCGCATGAGGCGGGCGTATCACCAAGCGAGTACATGAGGGAATGTTTCCGTAACGGTCATGTGAAAGAACGGCTGTCGGAGGAACATGCCGGATACATCCGCCAACTCTGCGGCATGGCTAACAATTTCAACCAGCTTGCGCGTAAGGCAAACGCCGGAGGCTTCCACGATGAACGGTGGGACTGCAAGGTGGCAGTGGCAAGGATTCATGAACTTATAACCAAGATAGGGATATGATGGCGAAAATCGTAAAAGGAAGCGACTTCAAGGGTGTGGTGGATTACATCATCGACAAGAAGAAGGATACGCAGATAGTAGCAAGCGAAGGCTTGTTTATGGAAAATCTGGAAACTATCGCCATGAGTTTCAATGCCCAGTCACGGATGAACGATAAGGTGACAAAACCTGTCGGACATATCGCGTTGAGTTTTTCCAAAGAGGATGAGTTACGGCTGACGAACCGTATCATGGCAGGCATCGCGCTCGAATATATGGAACGGATGGGAATCAAGAATACGCAGTTCTTCATCGCCCAGCATTTCGACAAGGAGCATCCGCACGTGCATATTGCTTTCAACCGCATAGACAACAACGGCAATACCATATCGGACAGGCACGAGCGTCTGCGCAGTACCCGCATCTGCAAGGAATTGACCTTGAAATACGGCTTGCATATGGCTGGCGGAAAGGACAATGTCAAACGCAACCGCCTGAAAGAGCCAGACAGGACGAAATATGCGCTTTACGACATCATCAAAATGGAAGTCGGCAGATGCGGCAACTGGAACGTGCTTATCGCCAACCTGAAACGGCAGGGAGTGGAAGTACATTTCAAGCATAAGGGGCAGACCAGCGAGGTGCAGGGTGTTGTATTCTCCATGAATGGCTACCATTTCAACGGCTCCAAAGTGGACAGGCGTTTCAGTTATTCCAAGATTGACGCGGCTTTGCAGCACAACAGATGCAGGGAACGTATGGGAATAACAGCCGGAATATATGAAACGGCTACACCAAGCGCACCGTCCGGCACGGCACAAAGCGAGTTGTTCAACGGCTCTTGGGGATTGCTAAAAAGCAGTGGCTCATCTTATAACGCTGCTGATGCGGAAGCCAATCAGGAAATGGTGGATATACTTCGCAGAAGGAAGAAAGTTAAGCGCAAGAGAGGTGTTGGGTTCTAATATTCTGTACTAATCCAATTCTCACGACACTTGCGCTCTATATTCATTCGGAGTGTAACCTACCTCTTTCTTGAACAGTCGGGTAAAATGTTGCGGGTACTGAAAACCGAGATTATAGGCGATTTCATTAACGGTGTCGTCTGTAGATGCAAGTTCCGTCTTGGCTATTTCAATAGACTTGTCATGAATGAAATGCAGGGCGGTTGAACCTGTTTCTTTTTTCAATAAATCACTGAAATAGTTGGGCGAGAGGCAGAGCTTGTCTGCACAATACTGTACAGTGGGCAAGCCTATCCGTTTAGCAGCCCCATCATGGAAGTATTCGTCAAGCAACCGCTCAAATCTTGCGAGGATGTCTCGGTTTTGGTTGTCGCGTGTGATGAACTGGCGGTCATAGAAACGTGTGCAGTAATCAAGGAACGTCTTGATGCTGTCTGTGATGAGGTTCTTGCTGTGACGGTGTATCGGATGGTTCAATTCATATTGAATCTTGTGGAAGCAATCCATGATGATTTGCCGTTCTTCCACACTAAGGTGCAATGCCTCGTTTGTCTCGTAGGAAAAGAACGAATATTCACGCATTATCCGCCCGAGAGGTGTATTCCGCAGCAGGTCGGGATGGAACATAAGCAGGTAGCCATCTGGTTGGAACTGCATGCCGTCATCTTCCGCACCGAACACCTGTCCGGGCGCGATAAATATCAGTGTGCATAATTATTCCTAAGTCTGTGAAACCGGAACGCATGAAGCAGAATCTCGACATATTAGACTTCACCCTGTCGGCCGAC
>ENA-OWOV01000468-OWOV01000468.1-gut-metagenome-genome-assembly--contig:-NODE-468-length-13252-cov-3.637875_pt1 | contig 13252 bp, 8 predicted proteins | sample MGYA00248247_ERZ651799 | MGnify/ENA primary metagenome ERZ651799 (study PRJEB26908, sample SAMEA4031712) | gut metagenome | biome: gut; feature: normal infant; material: stool | place: China | collected 2015 ...
CACAGGCAATCGGCGGTAACGATTATGAAGCCGCAAAAGCACTTTCGGTACAGGTAAGAGATTTACTTGAGAAAAAGTGCGGAGATAAGGCTCCTACAGTTGAGCAGGTACAGGACGCTGTTGAAAAGGTGCTTATTGAAAACGGTCATGCAAGAACTGCAAAGGAATATATACTTTACCGTGCAGAGCGTACAAGAGTGCGTGAAATGAACACAAAGCTGATGAAGATTTATGAGGACCTTACTTTTAAATCAGCAAAAGATAACGATGTAAAGAGAGAGAATGCAAACATTGACGGCGACACCGCAATGGGCACAATGCTCAAGTACGGTTCAGAGGGCGCAAAACAGTTCAATGAAATGTACATTCTCGACCCTAAGTATTCTAAGGCTCATCGTGACGGTGATATTCATATTCACGATCTTGATTTCTTTACACTTACCACAACTTGTTGCCAGATTGACCTTGTAAGACTTTTTAAAGGCGGTTTTTCAACAGGTCACGGCTATTTGAGAGAACCTAATGACATTGCATCATATTCGGCACTTGCATGTATTGCAATTCAGTCTAACCAGAATGACCAGCACGGCGGTCAGAGTGTGCCTAACTTTGATTACTCAATGGCTCCGGGCGTTAAGAAAACATACAGAAAGCGTTACAGAATCAATCTTGAAAGAGCAATTGAACTTTTGACAGATGCCGAAGATCCTGACGCTACAGTAAAAGAAATCTGCGAAAAGGCAGAGGAGGCAAGCGGCGAATGGCCGACACTCGAAAATCAGACTCCTAATTATAAAAAGGAAGAGCTTGCACTTCTTAAAGAAAAGTTTGAAGACAGAGTTGCCGAGAAAATTCAGCGTTTTGCGTTTAAACATGCCGAGGCTGAAACAGATAAGGCTACTTTCCAGGCTATGGAGGCACTTATCCATAACCTTAACACAATGCATTCAAGAGCAGGCGCACAGATTCCGTTCAGCTCACTTAACTACGGTACAGATACTTCTCCGGAGGGCAGACTTGTTATGAAGAACCTCCTTTACGCTACGGAAAGAGGTCTTGGCAACGGTGAAACACCTATTTTCCCAATTCAGATTTTCAAGGTAAAAGAGGGCGTAAACTACAATCCGGAGGATAAGAACTACGATTTGTACAAACTTTCAATGAGAGTTTCTGCAAAAAGACTTTTCCCTAACTTCTCATTTATCGACGCACCGTACAATCTCCAATATTACAAGCCCGGTCATCCCGAAACAGAGGTTGCATATATGGGCTGCCGTACAAGAGTTATGGGCAATGTTTACGATCCTGACAGAGAGATTACATACGGCAGAGGAAACCTTAGCTTTACTTCAATTAACCTTCCAAGACTTGCAATTCTTTCAAATAAAAATATTGACTTCTTCTTTGAACAGCTTGACAGAATGTGCGATCTCGTTGTAGGTCAGCTTCTTGAGCGTTTTGAAATTCAGTGTCAGAAACTTGTCAGAAACTATCCTTTCCTTATGGGTCAGGGTATTTGGCTTGACAGCGACAAGCTTACTCCTAACGATTCTGTAAGAGATGTTTTAAAGCACGGCTCACTCACAATCGGATTTATCGGACTTGCCGAGTGTCTTGTGGTTCTTACAGGCAAACATCACGGCGAGAGCGAAACTTCACAAAAGCTCGGTCTTGAAATTGTCGGCTATATGAGAAAGAAGATGAACGAGGCTACCGAGAAGTACAAACTTAACTTCGGTGTTATCGGTACTCCTGCAGAGGGCTTGTCGGGCAGATTTGTAAGAATTGATAAAGAGCGTTTCGGAATTATTCCGGGTGTTACAGACAGAGAGTATTATACAAACTCTTTCCATGTACCTGTTTATTACAATATCTCCGCATTTGATAAAATTAAGATTGAAGCACCTTATCACAATCTTACAAACGGCGGTCACATCTCATATATTGAGCTTGACGGTGACCCGTCACAGAACATTGACGCATTCGAGGCTGTTATCCGTTGTATGAAAGAGAGCGGCATCGGCTACGGTGCAATCAACCACCCCGTTGACCGTGACCCTGTTTGCGGACATACAGGTATTATCGGTGATTATTGCCCACAGTGCGGCAGAAAAGAAACTAAGAACGGTCAGGGATTTGAGCGTATCCGCAGAATTACAGGCTACCTTGTAGGTACAACAGAGCGTTTTAACAATGCAAAGGCAGCCGAGGTAAGGGATAGGGTAAAGCACTCTGTTTCCGAATGTTGCGGTATGGAAGATTTTTCCGATGATATTACAGCATAATTATGAGTAAAGATATTATAAGACTTTCAGGTGTTATAAAAAACAGCATAGTTGACGGCCCGGGTTTCAGACTTACAGTTTTTTGCCAGGGTTGTCCGCATCACTGCGAGGGCTGCCACAACGAAAAAACGTGGGACTTTGACGGCGGCTTTGACGGCAAGGTTGAGAAGATAATCAATGTCGCAAAGTCACTTCCCCTCTTGCAGGGACTTACTTTTTCGGGCGGCGAACCGTTTTGTCAGGCAGAGGCATTTGCAGAGCTTGGCAGACTTGCACACGAAAACGGCTATAATGTAGTTACATACACGGGCTATACTTACGAAAAGCTGCTTGAGGGAGCAGACAAACATCCCGAATGGATGGATTTGCTCAAACAGACGGACTACCTTATAGACGGCAGATTTATACTTGAAGAAAAGAGCCTGATGCTTAAGTTCAGAGGAAGCAGAAATCAGCGTATTATTGATGTGAAAAAGAGCCTTGAAAGTAATCAAATAGTTGAAAATTACGATATATAAACAAAACCTGCGTTGTTGAGTATAACGCAGGTTTTGTGTTTTGCTGATTTTTTCAAAAGTTAGAGCAGCAGAGTATTTTATAATTATTTGCTTTAAACTGTGCACTAAACAGCAATAAACAAAATACGGACTGCACATAAAATGCAGTCCGTAAATATTTGAATTATGTGATTTGATTATTTAATAGCCTCAAATGCTTCCTGTAAATCGAAGAGAATATCATCAATATGCTCTGTACCGATTGAAAGACGAATTGTATTTGGCTTAATGCCCTGCTCTGCAAGCTCCTGCTCGTTAAGCTGTGAGTGTGTTGTTGATGCGGGATGAATAGCAAGTGACTTAACATCTGCTACATTTGCAAGAAGTGAGAATACTTGGAGGTTATCAATGAACTTCTTAGCGTCTTCTTCTGTACCCTTGATTTCAAAAGTAAAGATTGAACCGCCGCCGTTAGGGAAGTACTTGTCATAAAGTGCCTTATACGGTGAGTTTGGAAGTGATGGGTGGTTTATGCTCTCAACCTGTGGGTGATTTACAAGGAATTCAAGAACTTTCTTTGTGTTTTCTACATGACGCTCAACACGGAGTGAAAGTGTTTCAAGACCCTGCAAGAAAATGAATGCGTGGAACGGAGAGATTGTAGCACCTGTGTCACGGAGAAGAATTGCCCTGATGTATGTTACAAATGCAGCACCCGGAGCAGCCTGTGTAAATACAGCACCGTGGTATGATGGGTTTGGCTCTGCAAACTGTGGGAATTTACCTGATGCAGCCCAGTCAAACTTACCGCTCTCAATAATTACACCGCCGATTGCCGTACCGTGACCGCCGATGAATTTTGTAGCTGAATGAACAACGATGTCTGCACCGTACTCAAATGGTCTTACAAGGTAAGGGGTTGCAAATGTGCTGTCAACAACAAGCGGAATATTGTGTGCGTGTGCAATCTTTGCGAGAGCCTCAATATCAATAAGGTTAGCATTTGGATTGCCGAGTGTTTCAATGTAGAGAGCCTTTGTATTCTCGTCAATAGCGTTTTCAAAAGCACCCTCTTCATCAGGATCAACAAATGTTGTTGTAATGCCGTAAGCAGGAAGTGTGTGCTCGAGAAGGTTGTATGTGCCGCCGTAGATTGTCTTTGCAGCTACGATGTTATCGCCTGCTTTAGCAAGAGCCTGAATTGTATATGCGATTGCAGCTGCACCCGAAGCTACTGCAAGAGCGGCTGTACCACCCTCAAGAGCTGCAATTCTCTGCTCAAAAATATCTTCTGTAGGGTTTGTAAGTCTGCCGTAGATGTTGCCTGCATCTTTAAGTGCAAAACGATCTGCGGCGTGCTGGCTGTTGTGGAATACATAAGAAGTAGTTGCGTAAATCGGAACTGCTCTTGCATCTGTTACCGGGTCTGCTGATTCCTGTCCTACATGAAGCTGAAGTGTTTCAAAGTGTAATTTTCTATCTTTTAATGTGCTCATTTTATTTACCTCTTTCAATAATTAATTTAGTTTGTTAAAATGTTATAATAAAAATAATGTAGTAATGTATTTGTTGCGTCAGCAACAACATCCAGAGGTACTGCACATTCGTCCGTATCGGTAGTTCTGTCTTAATAGATTTACAAATAATAGAAGCATTAGAATTCTCCTTTGCTAAAACTTACTAATTACATAGGTTTAATGTGATTGTATATTATCATATAATTTACCCGTTGTCAATACTATTTTTTAAATTTTTAAAAATATATTTGTTTAGTAGGTTTTTAGAGCAAATTTTGCCGGTTTTATAACATATTTGTAGAATTATAAGCGACCAATATACATATAGAAAGATAATTAAAATATAAATCGGATAAAAAACAACTTGAAAACCTACTAAATATATGTTATTATTATGTTATAGATGAATGCTATATTTTTGCAAATACTTAGTAAAAGGTGGTGTTAATTTGAAAATTTCTACAAAGGGAAGATACGCACTGCGAATGCTTATAGATTTGGCAATGCACCAGAATGACGGTTACATTGCACTTAAGGATATTGCGGCTCGTCAGAATATTTCCAAAAAATATCTTGAGCAGATTATGCCTATTCTTAATAAAGCCGATGTGTTACTTACAAACCGTGGATTTCAGGGTGGATACCGCCTTGCAAGAACTCCCGACCAATATACGGTAGGCGAGATTCTCCGCATTACAGAGGGCAGCCTTGCTCCTGTTGCTTGTCTTGACCACACTCCGAATAACTGCCCTATGAGCGAGGAATGCATTACTTTGCCTGTATGGCAGGGACTTAATGAGGTTATTACAAAGTATCTTGACGGCATCACTATTCAAGACATTATTGACCGTCAGACTGAGAGCATCGGCAATGACTATGTTATATAACAGTTTATAAGAAATAGAGTTATAGAAGAATTTGGAAAGCCATCTTTGATTTGCGTCAAAGATGGCTTTGCGTTTTTGAAATTCTTATTATTGATTGGTTAAATTGGTTAATTAAAATAATCTCCGATTGGAGAAGTATTATACTGCTTTTTTATTTCAACAATAATAGAACCGTTGTCTTTTTGAATTTCAGACAAAATTTTATATTTTGTACCACTTCTGTCTAGTTGAATTTTAAAATTTTCAAAAGGCAGTTTTTACAATATTTTTGTTATAAAATGTTAGCTGTTATCTACAATAATAAATAATTTTTAGGCTTTAAAACAAAAAATAAGTCTATTTTCCGTAAAAAATAACAGACTTCAAAATCAAGTTTTGAAGTCTGTTAAAATATACTACAGGGGATAGATATTAAAAATTATTTATCTGAGAACATTGGAGTTGAAAGGTAACGGTCGCCTGTATCTGGAAGAAGCGCTACAATTATCTTACCCTTGTTTTCAGGGTGTTTAGCAAGCTCGGTTGCCGCATATACTGCCGCACCCGAAGAAATACCTACAAGCACACCCTCTGTACGGGCAATAGCCTTGCCCGTTGCAAATGCGTCATCGTTTTCTACTGCGAAAATTTCGTCATATACATTAGTATCAAGGGTTTCGGGAACAAAGCCTGCGCCGATACCCTGAATTTTGTGAGGACCTGCAACACCCTTTGAAAGTACAGGTGATGTAGCCGGTTCAACTGCAACGATTTTTACATTTGGATTTTTTGACTTAAGATATTTACCTACACCTGTTACGGTACCGCCTGTACCTACGCCTGCTACAAAAATGTCAATCTTGCCGTCTGTATCCTCCCAGATTTCAGGACCTGTTGTTGCAAAGTGAGCGGCAGGGTTTGCCTGGTTTACGAACTGACCCGGAATAAAGCTGTGCGGAATTTCACTTGCAAGTTCGTCAGCCTTTGCGATAGCGCCCTTCATACCTTTTGCACCGTCAGTAAGAACAAGTTCTGCGCCGTAAGCCTTAAGAAGATTTCTGCGTTCGATACTCATTGTTTCAGGCATTGTAAGAATAATTCTGTAACCTCTTGCGGCTGCTACCGCTGCAAGACCGATACCTGTGTTACCGCTTGTAGGCTCAATGATTACAGAATCAGATGTAAGCAAGCCTTTTTCTTCCGCATCATCAATCATAGCCTTTGCTACTCTGTCCTTAACACTTCCTGCCGGATTAAAATATTCAAGCTTTGCAAGTACAGGTGTGTCAAGTCCCTGTGCAGCAGAGTAATTATTGAGTTTCATAATAGGTGTTCTGCCAATGAGGTCAGTGATTTTCTCGTAAATTTTCATAATGCATTCTCCTTTATAATATAATGTTTATAGTAATGTCCGTAATTGAAATTCAATCCTTATTAAACCTACATAAATTATAGGTATTATTATAGCACCGCAATATTGCATTGTCAACACTTAAATATAAATATTTCCGAAAAAATAATAAATATCGAATTTTTAATGCTAATATGCAATATGTATAGAAATACAACGGGATTTTTTATAAACAAAATTGCAAATACAATTGCAAATTTTTACAATATATGTTAAAATTAGTGCAATAATAAGCAAACGGATTTACCGTGAAATTTAAAAGAAGGTGTATAACTTTGAAAAAATGTTTTTCGATTGTACTGACTGTACTTATGGCGGTGATAGCTTTTACAGCTTTTTCATCAGTTAATGCTGTTTCTGTCGAAAGTAATCAATCGGTACATACTAACCAAACAGCGGACTTAGGAATACCTCCGCTTGACTTCGGCGATTCAAATGACTATGACAGCGGCGGTTCTGATTGGGGCGGCAGCTCTGACTGGGGCGGCAGTTCCGACTGGGGTGACAGTTCCGATTGGGACAGTTCAGACCACAGCAGTTCCGAAAGCAGCGGAGAAGGTCTTGGATTTGGCGGAACGTTAGTTGTTTTCCTTGTAGTTATCGGTATAGTTGTTTACAGCATGATAAGGAGCAAAAAGGACAGCAAAAGAACAACTAAAAGCACAACTACTACTGTTGGCAGATCACAGACAATTCAGCAGTCGGCAGGCAGAAATATTACACTTCCTGACCGTACGGCACAGATTTCAGACCTTATCAAGCAGAATGATCCGAACTTCTCGGCAGAAGATTTCCTTTCATTCTCAAGATATGTATATGTTACCATTCAGGACGCTTGGAGCAAGCGTGACCTTTCACCTGTAAGAATTTATTTACACGATAATCTTTACAATCAAACTCAAAAACAGATTGATCGCAAGATTGCAAACGGCGTAATCAATAAGATTGAAAATGTAGCCGTAAGTACAGCTTATCTTACAGCGTATCGCAGAGATAAAGAATTTGAGTATGTTACAGTTTATCTCAATGCCCGTCTTACAGACTATGAGATAAACGAAAAGACCGGTCAGGTTCTCCGTGGAGATCCTAATGCAAGATACGAGTTGAGGTACACACTTCGCTTTGCCCGTAATGCAAGCATTAAGACCACAAGTGCAAACAGTCAGACGCTTAAGTCACACAGTTGCCCGAATTGCGGTGCTCCTCTTGAAATGTCAAGTTCCGGCAAGTGCGAATACTGCGGAAGTACAATTACAACAGGTCAGTATTCATGGGTACTCAGCGAATATTCTTCTATTCGTAACGATACTGTTGACCAAGGCATTTATATTGAAAAAGATAACAATGCTCAAAACAATACAAATAATAATCAGTAATTTTTTATTGCTGTTCGGGACCGGGATTTTTCCCGGTCCCGATTTTTGTATTTAATCTGTAAATATTTTTTTATATAATGGCAAAATAAAGCTATAAACAAAGTTGTTTTTTACATAATGTATCAAATACTTGCATTTTTTTAACTTGTGTGTTATATTGTAAATGATTTGTTAATCAATATTTCTAAGTACAAGGTGATATTATGGATTACAAAATTATTGCACTTGACATTGACGGTACTCTGACTAACTCTCAAAAAGAGATTACTCCACGCACTCGATACGCTATTATTGATGCTCAAAAAATGGGCAAAAAGGTTGTAATCGCTTCGGGCAGACATCCTATGGGGATTCAGAGCATTGCAAGAGATTTATTGCTTGACCGCTATGAGGGTTATATTATGGCTTTCAACGGAGGAAAAATTCTTGATTGTACTACCGGACAAACTATTGTAAGTAAGGATTTTCCGAAGGAATACCTTTCCGACATACTCGGTGTGTTGAAAGAATCAAATCTTTCTGTTCATACCTATGATGATAAGAAAATCATTACAGGCGGCACTTTGAATGATTATTCAAATGTTGAAAGGGATATTCTCAAAATGGAAATGGTTGTTGTGGAAGATTTTGCGGCGAATATTCCTGAAAAGATCAATAAACTTTTACTTTCGGGCGAACCTGCCGAAATTGATAAATATAACGAAATTCTTGCAAAACGCTATGACGGTTTGCTTGATGTGTATAAGAGCGCACCGTACTTCCTCGAGATTATGCCTTTCGGTGTAACAAAGGGTTCTATGTTGCCTATGCTGCTTGAAAAACTCGGTTTTACAAACGAAGAGATGATTGCTTTTGGCGACAATTACAATGATATAACTATGATTGGTTATGCGGGTCTTGGAGTTGCTATGGGCAATGCAGAGGAAGATGTAAAAAAGATTGCAAATTATGTCTGCGAGTCAAATGATGATGACGGAGTCGCAAAAACACTTGAAAAATATGTTTTGAAAAGTAATATATAATTTGTAGTTGTGATATATAAATAGTTGTGATATATAAAAACTCTCTGAATTTAATCGGAGAGTTTTTTGCTTTGTCGAAAAATCTGTCTGCTTTTTAAAAAAACAGCACTTTGTTCACTTTTTTGTATAAATTACATAAAACAAGGATTAAATGTTTGGAAGCACAGATTTTGAATAATTCTAAATCAGAAAAAAAATCGTTAATAACTATTTTATAATTATATGTAGATGTTAAATTTTGATTTTAACGGAAAATGGAGGAAAAGCTATGACAAAGGTAAAAAAACTCATTGCTTTAATGCTCGTTGTCTGCATTGCGGCAACAGTGGGAATTGTGTCGGTTTCGGCTGCTACTGTTGACGATGCTGAGTCAGTTCAGGCTAAATACGACGGTATTAAAGTGCATGTGTATTCTGAAGACGGCGCACCGAACATCTATTATTGGAACAGCCTTCCGCAGAATATCGCAACAGATTACCCCGGTCCTAAAATGACCGCCGAGGGTGATAACAGCTACTGCTACACATTCGACAATGTAACAAAAATCAATATGATGTTTGTTACAAACGGCACTCAGTCTGCTGAAACAACAAGAAACAGCGGCGAGTGGTGGTACAAAAACGGAAGATGGTCTTCTAAGTCTTGGAATGATTTTGATGACTGGCAGAGAACGGATCTTCGTGAAGATTCAATTTACTTTGTAATCACAACTCGTTTCTATGACGGTGATACAGGCAACAATGTTCATTGTTGGGACGACCAGCAAGCTAACAACCCTGATTCAGACCCTGCTTGGAGAGGCGACTTTAAGGGCCTTATCGAAAAACTTGATTACATCAAGGCTTTAGGCTTCAGTGCAATTTGGATTACTCCTGTTGTAACAAATGCGTCAGGTTATGACTACCATGGCTATCACGCATTTGATTTCTCAACTGTTGATGTTCGTTATGAGAGTGACGATGTTAAATATCAGGATCTTATCGATGCTGCACATGAAAAAGGTATGAAGATTATTCAGGACATAGTTATCAATCATACAGGTAACTTTGGTGAGGCTACTCTCGCTCCTATGTTTACAAAAGAGTATAACACACTTAAGGATCTTGAATCTGTTAATTGTATGGTTCCGATTCCTGATTCGGATTTTGCAAAAACATTCCCTGACTATGACAGTCTTGCTCCGGGTTATCAGTATCAGGCAAGACTTAATATAATGAAGGATACTAAGGCTCTTGATTCAGGCGATCATGACACGGAAAATAACTATCATCATTATAAAGACCTTAGCTGGGAAAGTCCAACTGTACAGACAGGACAGATTGCCGGTGACTGCGTTGATGTAAACACAGAAAATCCAAAGGTTGCAGAGTATCTTAACAATGTTTACGGCGATTATATCAACATGGGTGTTGATGCATTCAGAATGGATACCGAAAAGCATGTATCAAGACTTACTCTTAACCAGTTCTATTTCCCATCATGGCTTAAGACAGGCGGAAAGAATTTCTATGTATTCGGCGAGGTTTGTACTCGTGTAAGCGAGTTTTGGAATCATAATATCCCTGCAATTTCTGCTCCTTTCTATACTTGGGCAGAAACAGACAGCAAGTATATCAATGCTCTCGGCGATGATCAGCTTGAAAATGTAAACCTTACAAATGCTCACTATGCAAGCAATTCATCTACAAGTAATCAGCCAACTTTTGATAATGTTTATCTTAATGGTATTACATATCATACTCCTGATTACAGTAAGGGCAATGGCACAGGCGTTATTGACTTCCCAATGCATTGGAACTTCTCTACTGCCAGCAATGCATTTACCCGTGCTCTTGAAGAGGATCCATATTATAATGATTCAACATGGAATGTAACTTATGTTGACTCTCATGACTACGGTCCTGATATGGATACTCGTTATAATGGCGGTACTCAGGCTTGGGCAGAAAACCTTTCACTTCTCTTTACATTCCGTGGAATTCCATGTCTATACTATGGTTCAGAAGTTGAATTCCAAAAGGGTGTAAGTATAGACCTTGGTCCAAATGCTCCTCTTTCAACTTTAGGTCGTGCATATTTCGGCGATTATCTTGAGGGTGATGTTTCAGCTACTGATTTCGGTGAATATAGCGCATCGGGCACAGTTGCCGAAACTCTTAATTCTCCGCTTGCTGTTCACCTTAAACAACTGAATATGATTCGTAGGGCAGTACCTGCTCTCCAGAAAGGTCAGTATACAAAGGACAGCGAATATGTAACTGGTAATATGGCATTTATCCGCCGTTATACAAATTCAAGCGAAGGCGTAGACAGCCTTGCACTTGTAACTATTTCAGGCGGCGCTACATTCAAGAACATTCCTAACGGCAAGTATATTGACGCTGTTACAGGTGATGTTAAGACTGTTACAAACGGCACACTTACAGTAGGCAGTATCGGTAAAGCCAACATGAGATGCTATGTAGCTTGCGGTTCAGGCTTCACAGGCATTGACGGTAAGATCGGTACAAACGGTACATATCTTAAGTAATTAAATAATTATAATTACAACTAAGAGGATGGAGTAAAATTCATCCTCTTTTTGTATATATTTGCAGATAAATGAATATTATTGCTAAAATGTATATAAATATGACATAATCTTAATTATAAATAAGACACTTTAAAGCATTTTGTATCTTTTCTTTTGCTTTAAAATGTGATATAATGTTCTTTAATGGTAATTATAAATTTACTAATCTTTATTGTAGGAAGTGATTTTGATGGGCAGTTATTCAGATAACACACCGGCTATCCATGACTTGGCACAAAAAATGATCTCAAATTCGATGATCGATACAAGTCTTTATTCAAAGTATAATGTTAAGAGAGGACTTCGTGACCTTGACGGTAAGGGTGTATTAACAGGCCTTACAGATATTTCCACAATTATCCAGAATAAAGAAGTTGACGGTAAGCTTGTTCCTTGCGACGGTGAGTTGTATTATCGTGGATATAATGTAAACGATATTGTCGGCGGTATTCTTGAGGATGATCGTTTTGGTTTTGAAGAAGTTGTTTACCTTCTTCTTTTTGGCGAAATGCCAAATGTCGCACAGCTTAAGGATTTTAAGGAATTGCTTGTAAAATACAGAACTTTACCGCAGAACTTTGTTCGTGATGTTATTCTTAAAGCACCGAGTGAAGATATGATGAACTCGATTGCTCGAAGCGTACTTACTTTGTTCTGTTACGATGATAACCCTAATGATACATCGGTAGATAATGTTCTTCGTCAGTGTATTCAGCTTATTTCAGTATTTCCGATGCTTTCCGTTTACGGTTATCATGCATATTACCACTATCTCCGTGACAAAAGCCTTTATATTCACCGTGCAGAGCCTACTATGTCCACAGCGGAGGTTATTTTGTCATTACTTCGTCCTGACAGAAAATACACACCGCTTGAGGCAAAAGTTCTTGATATGGCGCTTATTCTTCATATGGAGCCCGGCGGCGGTAACAACTCTACATTTACAACTCATGTTGTAACTTCTTCCGGTACAGATACTTATTCGGCAACGGCAGCGGCTTTGGCATCTCTTAAAGGTCCTAAGCACGGCGGTGCAAATGTTAAAGTATTCTATATGTTTGAGGATATTAAAAAGCACATAAAAGACTTGAAAGATGACGAAGAAATTGCAGATTACCTTGAAAAAATACTCGAAAAGCAGACATTCGACAGAATGGGTCTTATCTATGGTATGGGTCATGCTGTTTATACAATTTCTGACCCTCGTCAGATTATTCTTAAGGGCGCAGTTCAAAAACTTGCAAAAGCAGAAGGCTATGATGAGGACTTTGAACTTTATGAGAGAGTAGAAAGACTTGCTCCGCAGGTTATCGGCAAAAAGCGTAAGATTTATAAAGGCGTTGCGTCCAATGTCGATTTTTACAGCGGCTTGCTTTACAGTATGCTTGACATTCCTTGTGAGCTTTATACACCGATGTTCGCTACAGCCAGAATTGCAGGTTGGAGCGCACATAGACTTGAGGAAATCGTAAATGGCGGTAAGATTATCCGTCCTGCTTATATGAGTATTTCTACAACAAAGAATTATACTCCACTTGATAAAAGATAATATTAAAAATTTAGGCGGATACTTGCAAAGAGTACCCGCCTATTTTTTCGTAAAAGTTATGGTTTGGCGGAGTGCTTTATCAAGCAATTATAAAAGTTTGGTCAACCTTTTTAAGGTTGTGGGTGTGGGCAAAGCCCACAAATACTTTCCGCTTACG
>ENA-OWOV01000469-OWOV01000469.1-gut-metagenome-genome-assembly--contig:-NODE-469-length-13246-cov-13.677652_pt1 | contig 13246 bp, 13 predicted proteins | sample MGYA00248247_ERZ651799 | MGnify/ENA primary metagenome ERZ651799 (study PRJEB26908, sample SAMEA4031712) | gut metagenome | biome: gut; feature: normal infant; material: stool | place: China | collected...
GGAACCGAAGCGAAGATCCTGTCCGATGTGGTGGCACAGTTTTATGCCTACCTGTCCGGCTGTATGTTCAACGATCCGGTGGGAATGGCCATTTATGGTTATGAGGTTTATAACTGGCTCGCTCAAAATGCCTATCGCTATGGGTTTATATATCGCTATCCAGAGAATAAAGTTGCAATCACAGGTATAGCCAACGAGCCATGGCATTACCGATATGTCGGTGTTAATGCGGCTACCGAAATATACAAACGAGGAATATGCCTTGAAGAATATCTGGGAGAAACAAACTAAGAGGGTGAATTTATGAAAAGAAAAAGGCTGACACAAGGTAGCAGCGCATAAGACAGGTTTATAAGGTTTAGAGAGAACAGCGTGGCGGGAGTCACGCTGTTCTGCTTTTTGCTGCGTGAGTGAGCATTTCGGCAATGATGCTCTCCGGCAGGAAACCAATGCAGGCAAGGCTGATATGCACATCCTGCACTCGCTGCCCGCTGCTCTTATCCGGCGCGGAAACATAGACCCTGTTCACAAGATTATGCAGCACAGCGGGCGTCAGTTCCTGCAAGTTGGGGTATTTCTTCGCCCGGAGGATGAACTGCTCAATGCTGTCGGCTTCTTCCTCCTGCTGGGCAATCTCCTGTTCCAAAAGCTGCATCTTCTCCGTCAGCTCTGCTTGCTCATTTTCATAATCGGCGGACAGCTTTTCAAATCGGCTATCATTGATTTTGCCAGAGATATTGTCCTCATAGAGCCGTTTGAACAGGCGGTCAAGTTCCTCCATTCTGCGTTGCGCCTGCGTGAGCTGTCTGCGCTTTGCGGCGAGTTCTTTCTTGAAGTCCTCCTTACGCTTTGCACCCAGCTTATCGCGGAACAGATCCTCACAATCGGAGATATACCAAAGCAGGATTTGTAGAAATTTCAGCACGCCCTTTTCCAGAACAACCGCGCGGATGAAGTGCGTCCCGCACACGTCTTTTCCCTTCTTGCGAGAGGTAGAGCAGACGAAATGATCCTGTCGCTCTTCAAAGTTCCGCGAGGTGCAGTAGTACATTTTTTCTCCGCAATCGGCACAGTAGGCAACGCCGGAAAAGAGGTTGCTCTTGCCTGTTCTTGCCGGTCTGCGTTTGTTGCGGCGCAGCTCCTGTACCCGCTGAAAGGTGTCCTCATCCACAATGGCTTCGTGGGTATTGCGGAATATCTTCCATTGCTCCGGTGGATTCTCAATGGTCTTCTTGATTTTGTAGGACTGCCGGTGCGTTTTGAAGTTCACGGTATGCCCGCAATACTCCATCCGTTCCAGAATTGCAGCAACGGTACTGCCGTTCCAGTTGTAAGGATTGTCAGGCAAAGCGCAGCGGACTTTTCGTTTTTGCCTGTCCTGATAAACGGTGGGCGTCAACATATGATCCTCTTTCAGCATCCGGGCAATCTGCGTCGGACCGTTCCCGTCCATGCAGAGGGAAAAGATGCGCTTGACCACCTGTGCCGCTTCCGGATCGACGAGCCAATGCTCTGAATTATCCGGGTCTTTGACATAGCCATACGGCGGAATTGTCGTCAGGTGTTCGCCGGATTCTCCCTTGAGCCGGAGTGAGGTACGCACTTTCTTGCTGCCGTCCCGAACGTAGTATTCGTTGATAATATTGACGAACGGAACGAACTCATTGTCTTGCTGGTTGGCACTGTCCACACCACTATTGATGGCAATGAACCGCACGTTATTCTGTGGGAATGTGATCTCGGTATACATCCCAACTTCCAAATAATTTCGACCGATGCGGCTCATGTCCTTCGTGATGATCGTACCGATCTTTCCGTCTTCCACCAGCGCCATCATGCGTTGCCAATCCGGTCTTTGAAAGTTCGCACCCGTGTAACCGTCATCCACAAAGAACTCCGTATTGCGGAAGCTGTGTTCCTTTGCATATCGGCTGAGATAGGCTTTTTGATTCACAATGCTGTTACTGTCGCCCTGTGATTCATCGTCACGGGAAAGGCGGCAATACAGCGCGGTAATTTTGTCAGACTGCTTCATAGTAGATTCCTCCATCATCTGAGGACAGTCTGCCAAGACAAGGTTGCTGTTGGTCACGATCACACGCTCCCTTCGGAGTCGATCAGCTTCACCGCCTTTTCGGGAAGGGTGTGCGTTCCGTCAAAACTGGCAGTAAAGCGGTAGATGGTGTTTCCTTCTTTCAGGCGCACCGTGATCTGCGGTAACTCCTGCCAGAGAGGAACGGGGGCACTGCGGCTGCCGTCCGATTCCACTTGGACGTTACGTTTCTTGTTATCCATTTGCCCCTTCCTTTTCATTCAGGTTTCCGGGCAGCGCCGCATGAATCTCCCGGAGCAAAGTGCGTGATATGACCTATTGCTATTCAGTATATCACGACAATTTCCGGGATTCCACTGGGCAATGTACCGGGATTCACAGGAGAATTACAGGCAGTTCGCCGGGTCGCACAGCCGTCCGTGCCAGTCAAGGAATCGGCTTCGCCTCACTGCGCGTCCTTGACAGGCTCGTTCGCCTGTGCAAATCGATAATCAAGGCGGCGATGCCGCCATTTGCCAATGAAAATCAACTGCGTTCCAAGACTTTTTAATCTTTCAGCCTAATTATAGCAAGAACAAACGTTCGAGTCAATGCGATTATTAGAGGAAGAGCAAGCACAGCAAGTGTAGCTACACTTGCGAAAAACGGCGTGGGTTGACCGGGATTTTCTTGCAGTGCAGCAAGCAAATCCGGTGAGTACCCACACCGAAAAACAGAGCGTTCCGGCTGACTGCCGAAACGCCCTGTTTTCATTTTTGGGATAGTCCCAAGCCCTTATGTTCGTGAAAAATTGCGAAAGCTCACCAGCTATACTCTGATAACTGGAATGTGTAGGATTCGCCGGGAGTAATGTCATAGATCACAACAGAGTCATCCTTGAATTTATCTCCGGCGCTCAGAGAAGATAGGTATATATTGCCGGAGTCTACCAGATAACCCGCACTGTCATACAGCTTATAACTAATCATATCATACCCGGAATCACTGCTCCCGCTCTTCTTTTCTCCGGTAATCGTAATGGTTAGTTGTGGAGAATAGTCTTTGTCAAACTTAAATTCGGCTCCTTGAATTTGGATCACGGATGCCGTACTCCCCATGAAGTCCTTCACCTTCAGATCGAGCGGAAATGAATCAAACGTCACTTGAACATCTTCAATAGGCAAGCAATACAGAGCATCGCAGTTTACTTCGTCAAACTGAACTGCGTTTTCCTTGTACACGGTGAAATAAATCTTCCCGCTTGCGGATTTTCCGGCTTTGATCTCAGCGGCAGGGATTCTCACATTGGCAAGATATTGCTCTCCGGCAGCTTGGCTGGTATAGTAGCTGAAATCATCAGGAGAAACGGACTTTGTACCAGTATAGACCTCTTCATCCGCATCATTTACGATTCGAATATCCACATCGACATCGGCTGACAGGGACTTATCATTTTTATCAGCCAAGCCAAAGAAAAGGCTGTAATCACTTGTCCCCTCGTTATACTGGAAAGACCAGCTTTTCAGTGTTTCAACACGGGATGCCGACGACCCGCACCCACTCAGCAACAATGCAATTACAAGTCCCCACATAAGAAAGAATCGTTTCATTTCTGCGTCTCCTTATCTGTCTGTGCCTTTATTGCACGGAACATTTCTTGTTTGAGCAAACGCTTTTTCTTTGGATCCATTGTGCAGTAATTGCGATTGCACTGCTCGCTTAGAAAGCAAGTCTCGCAGATAAGCTGTTCAACTTCCTGCATAATCAGTTCATCATCACTGGGAAGTTCGTAGGCTTCGATCTTTTGGATGCCTGTCGGGTTACGCAGTCCGTAGTCAATCAGTTTTCCATTTCCGGTTTTTACATAGCGGTAGACCTCGGCGCAGAACGAAACACTGTCACCAACGGCGCACTCTTCAAAGCCGGATTTGTCCATCCAGACGTGATCCTCTTTTCCGTCAAACATTGTCCCATCGGTGTACATTCCACTAATGAAAATCCGCTTGAAGCAAATATGTTTTGGCTTAACCTTCTCAATCTGTCCTTTGAAATGAGACATAACCGCATTGAAAAAGCAGTCAGCAAAGTACGGGCGGTGTTTCTTACCCAAAGACGCGAATTGAACGTCGAGATAATCATTGTAGGAAAATTTCTCCGCTCCAACAACATTACGCTGGGACGCTGGGTCAAAAAGAATGATCCCGCCTTCGTCTAATACGTAATCCTTTTCTCCATAGTAGATTGCCAAAAGCGATTCTTCATCTGGATACTTGGCAATCAGAGCAGCGGCTTTTTTGAGCCGCTCCTGCCACTTTTGCCTTTCGCAGCGTTCGCACTCATGCTGCTCCGCAAGAATGCGATCCTCTATGTGTCTGCTTTCGGCTTTTGTCAGCAACGGCGATAAATGGTCAACGCAATCGTAATTGCCATTTTCCATGCGTGTTTTGAAGCGGACAAGAACTTCTTTAAGTTCCTCAGTGGTCAGATACCTTGCCTTGCTAATAGAACAGCTATGGTAACACCCCGTGTTTATGTTGCCATGCCCATCGCCGTACATAATGGCGGTATTCCATGGGCAAAAATAATGTTCTTTCTGGACGAGCCTTCCTCGCTTCAAGCCCTCCTCAAATTCCGGAAAGACCGCTGGATTGCCACAGCCTTCGTGATCCTCCACCCAAAATCCGGAAGGGCCCTTGTCCGCGTGGCGGATCATCACATTGATTGCGTCGACCGTAGCCTTTTTCGTTTGCTTGTTATTCATAACCCAAACCTCCGTTAATAAGTGCCGCCAGACAGCGACCTGACATGTTAACGTGGTCTTTTAGAGTATTTATAAAAATTATAGCATGTTTCTTTGTGCTTGTCTATCCTACTTGCTCGGCAGGACAGGCGAAAACAGTTGCAGATTTATAGGTTTTTATCGCTGTAAATGATGTGCTGCTTATGGAAAGGGATTCCACTGTTCATTGGATGGTGAACAACTAATTGTAACCATGCAATAGCGAACGGAACGGTGAGCGCAGTACACGGATTGCAGAAGCGCGGAATAAGGGACAAAATTATCGTTTCAGCAAACTTCTTTCCTATCCTCACAAGGATTGGTTTAAGTGAGGGATTTTTGACTACTTTTCTGAAAGATGACATCTCAGAAGTACCCTTATGAAACAAGTTGAAAATCGGCATTTAACTGACGTATGGGCTGTACTTGTGCAAGGGCATGGACGCATCATTGCCCCTGATTTTTACGTTGCTCACAGGGAAGCTAATTCCGGATTATCGACCTTAAATCGTACAAAAACCATCCTATCCATCTACCATCAACAAAGGCAACTGCAAAAGCAAAGGGGCATGTGCCTTAATGACACACACCCCTTTTGTCAGCAACCCTTGTCCGGCAACTGCCATAGTATTTGTTTTTCAAAACCTGTTTTATGGGCAGCCGCCCCAGGTGTTTCCCTTTTTACTTCCTATCCGTAAATGGCAAGGGAAAAAACTGTTCTATTTAGAAATGCTGATAGACGGAAACAAATACGCCAAAAATAAATCTGAGGCACTATTGCCTAAAACCTATCAAATCGCTCCCGTTTATCGTTCTGAACGGGATAAAAAGACTTGTAGGGAGACTGGAGCAGAATTGTATATTAACCAATGCGAAATAGGTTATGAACTACCCGATGATATAAAATTTGAAGAAAGAGGTGCGTAATATGCAGAAGAAAAAAATAGCAGTTATTTTTGGAGGCAATTCAACAGAGTACGAGGTGTCATTACACTCGGCATTTTCTGTTTCTGAAAATATCAATAAAGAAAAAATCGACATAGTTCCAATCGGAATTACCAGAAATGGCGACTGGTATCATTACACAGGCAAAAAAGAAAAGATTGCAAATAATACTTGGTTTGAGGATAACGAAAACCTGTATTCTGTTGCGGTATCGCAAAACCGTTCTGTAAAAGGCTTAATAGAATTTAAAGAAGAAAAATTCTACATCATCAAGGTTGACTTGATATTTCCTGTATTGCACGGCAAGAACGGCGAGGACGGTACTTTGCAGGGATTATTTGAATTGGCAGGAATACCTGTTGTTGGGTGTGATACACTCTCGTCTGCTCTTTGTATGGACAAAGATAAAGCACATAAACTTGTTAGCCTTGCGGGTATCTCTGTTCCAAAATCAGTAACTTTCAAATTCTCTGGCAAAAAGGCAGCCTTGAAAAAAATTGAAAAGGAGTTAAGCTATCCATTATTTGTGAAGCCTGTCCGTGCAGGCTCGTCATTTGGAATAACAAAAGTAACTAAACAGCAGGAACTTGAAAACGCTATACAATTAGCGTTTGAACACGATGCGGAAGTCATTGTTGAAGAAACCATAAACGGCTTTGAGGTTGGTTGTGCGGTACTTGGTATAGATGAACTGATTGTCGGCAGGATTGATGAAATCGAGTTATCAAGCGGATTTTTTGACTACACAGAGAAATATACCTTAAAAACTTCAAAAATCCATATGCCTGCAAGACTTTCTCCAAAAGAAGAAAAACGGGTACAGGAAACAGCGGTGGCGATATATAAGGCTTTGGGCTGTTCCGGCTTTGCGAGGGTAGATATGTTTTATACACCTTCCAATGAGATCATTTTTAATGAAGTGAATACCATACCGGGACTTACCTCCCACAGTCGCTATCCAAATATGATGAAAGGTATCGGCCTGTCCTTTGCGGATATGTTGGACAAGCTGATAAGTCTGTATGTGGAATGATGAAAACAGTAACTCTAAGAAAAGAACAAATATATCAAGGTGATCTGCTGCTTGTAAACGCTCGGCATCCGTACAGAGATAACAGCAGAAAGTTTTATGTTTCTCTTAACAGCCGCTATGAAGAAACCCTTTTGAGCCGTGAAGCTGCCAACGCATTACAGCTTATATTCCAAAAGATTTCATCAGGGAACGCTATTGTTCCTGTAAGCGGATATCGAACCTTAGAGGAACAAGTAAATATATATAATACTTCTCTTAAAGATAACGGAGAGGAGTTTACACGAAAGTATGTTGCTTTGCCAAATCACAGCGAACATCAAACAGGACTTGCGATTGATTTAGGACTGAACAAGCCGGACATAGATTTTATCCGTCCTGATTTCCCGTATGGCGGTATTTGTGAAGAATTTAGGCAGGCAGCACCCGATTACGGTTTTATTGAGCGCTATGCCAAGGATAAAGAAAGTATAACAGGAATTTCACATGAACCTTGGCATTTTCGATATGTAGGATATCCACATTCAAAAATAATTACAGAGCAAGTTTTTTCCCTTGAAGAATATGCAGAATTTATAAAAAATTATCGGGATAATAGCAGGCTTATATTCACCGCAGTTTGTGAAACCGAGATTGAAATATATTATGTTCCTGCAAACAACAATGAAACTACAATCAATATAGAAGAAATCTATGTTAACCAAATATCAGGAAATAACATAGACGGTTTTATTGTCACCGTATGGAGGAAGAACAATGAACAAGAACTATACGGGCATTGACTATTTCAGGTTTATCGCCGCACTATTGATAATTGCAATACACACTTCCCCGCTTGGTTCTTTCAGCGAAACAGGCGACTTTATGTTGACACGAATTATAGCTCGTGTTGCTGTTCCATTCTTTTTTATGACATCCGGGTTCTTTCTGATTTCCAGATATACCTGTAATGCCGAAAAGCTGGGAGCTTTTATAAAAAAGACAACCTTAATTTACGGGGTTGCAATACTCTTATACATACCTATCAATGTTTATAACGGTTATTTCAAAATGGACAACCTTTTGCCAAATATCATAAAAGACATTGTATTTGATGGTACTTTATATCACTTGTGGTATCTTCCTGCATCTATTATCGGAGCTGCGATTGCTTGGTATCTGGTAAAGAAAGTTCATTATCGCAAAGCCTTTTTGATAGCTTCTGTACTCTATATCATAGGCTTATTTGGAGATAGTTATTATGGAATTGTGAAAAGCGTTTCCTGCTTAAATGTTTTTTACAATCTAATCTTCCAATTAACAGATTACACAAGAAACGGAATATTTTTTGCCCCAATCTTTTTTGTGCTTGGTGGATATATCTCTGATAATCAAAACAGGCTATCGTTAAAAAGAAGTATAGTAGGATTTATAGTTTGTTTTGCCCTTATGTTTGGAGAAGCCCTTACTTTACATCATTTTGATATACAGAAACATGACAGTATGTATGTGCTTTTATTTCCGAGTGTGTATTGCTTATTTAATCTTCTTCTGCACTTTAGAGGAAAACGCCGCACAGGATTACGGACAATATCATTGATTATCTATATCATTCATCCGTTTATGATTGTTGTAATACGATTGTTTTCCAAATTACTGCATCTACAAAGCCTGCTTGTTGAAAACAGCCTTGTTCATTATATTGCGGTCTGCTTTGCATCGGTAGTATTCGCAGTGGTTATAACAGCGTTATTGAGCCGTCTGAAACCGAAAAAGGCAAAACATACCGCCGATACGGATAGAGCGTATCTGGAAATCAACCTAAATAATTTAGAGCATAATGTAAACACTTTGCAAAAAGCAATGTCACCTAAATGTGAATTGATGGCGGTTGTAAAAGCGGAAGCCTATGGTCACGGTATGTATGAAGTGACGACATATCTTGAGCAGATAGGAGTTTCTTCATTTGCGGTAGCTACCATTGATGAAGGTATCCGATTGAGAAAATATGGCATCTCTAGCGAAATCCTAATTTTAGGCTATACATCGCCTTCAAGGGCAAAAGAACTTTGTAAGTATGAGCTGACACAAACCTTGATAGATTATAGGTATTCGTTGCTTTTAAATAAACAGGGATATGACATTAATGCACATATTAAAATTGACACTGGTATGCACAGACTTGGATTTAGCACAGAAGATAAGGATAAAATCCTTGCAGCTTTTTCCTTGAAACACATCAAAGTTGCGGGAATTTTTACACATTTGTGTGCGGCTGACAGCCTTGAAGAAAATGATGTTGCATTTACAAACAAGCAAATAGGCAGTTTCTATAAAGTGCTTGATTGGCTGAAAAGCAGCGGTTTGAATATACCTAAAGTACATATCCAAAGTAGTTATGGATTATTGAATTATCCAGAGCTTGAATGTGATTATATCAGAGTGGGTGTTGCTCTGTATGGTGTTTTAAGCTCTACTAATGACAAAGCAAAATTAGAAATTGATTTAAGACCTGTACTTTCTTTGAAAGCAAAAGTTGTTTTAATTCGGAAGATAAAGCAGGGCGAAAGTGTTGGTTATAGCAGGGCTTTTACTGCAACCCGAGATAGTTTAATTGCCATATTACCAATTGGATATGCAGATGGTTTTCCCAGAAATCTGTCTTGTGGAAATAGTTATGCGCTGATTGGTGGACGGCAAGCCCCTATTGTCGGAAAAATCTGTATGGATCAACTTGCAGTTGATGTAACAGATATTCCCAATGTTAAGACTGGAAGTATTGCAACGCTGATTGGTAAAGATGGAAAGGAAGAAATTACAGCACCGATGGTAGCTGAAAGTGCAGAAAGCATAACCAATGAATTGTTAAGCCGTATGGGACACAGATTAAATATTATTCGTAGAGCGTAAATGTGCAAAAGAAAACCAGAGGTTTTAATCCTCTGGCTCCTTTGCCTTACATAGTCCGATAACAGTTGCTTCGATAACGGACAACTCTTTATCGTTTAGTTTGTCGAGTTCTGCATTTAAGCGTCTGCGGACGGAACTTTTTTTGACCTCTTTATCTGGGAATATGTATTCGTCAACCGACACAGCGAACATCGTCACAAGCTGAATCGTCGTAATCATTTGTCGGTTGTGCTATTGGCTTGCCACTTAGCAAATCGCTGTATGATTTCCTTATTGCAGGGCATTTTCCATCTACTGTGTGGCAGTTCCCAATTATCTCTTTGGGCGTTATTCTTCTGTTTGTCTCGATTGCGGCAATCGCAGCTGTATATGCTCCGGCAAAACGAATTCGCAATATGTCGATTACTGCAACCATCAATGAATTATGGTAATTGCTCTGCTTGGCGTGGCTGTGCTTATCACCTATTCCCCGCAGAATGGTGCAGTTTTGCTGGTTATGGCATTTTTGATTAGCCCGATGGGATTGCCGCTTGCGGCGATCTGGCTGTTAGGTAAGGTGCAGGATTTGAAATTTGTGATTCAGGATTGGATGTATGGGTAAATGATGTGAATATAATTTGGAATGAAAAGAAGCAGGACAATGGGAGATGAGACCCAATGCCCTGCTTCTGGGTTATTTGGAATGAACGGTAGTGTATTTCTGGTTTTTGCTTTTGGGTTTGTCTGGAAACATCATTTCAAGTTTACCAGAAGATAATAAAGGCTTGAGGTAATATTTGCTGAAGTGAGAACGGCTGGAAACATCAATATATGCTTGCATTTCATCTCGACTTTTAGGATCTGCACAAAATTCCAATAGCAAGTTTTGCTTGCTGATCACAGATGTATCATGTGCGGCATCATGTGCTGTATCATGTGCGGCATCATGTACGGAAGCACCGCACATGATGTAGTTTACATTTTTCAAGATGACCCTGAAATCTGTTGCTGTTGAGGAAAATTCAGGCTTATATGCCGCTGTGTATCCAGGCAGCTTTTCAGTTTCACTGACGATTTTGCGCAGACCACTTCCACGGCGTTCCATGTACTTCATGCGGTGGAACAGGTCAGCAATCACAGGGTTTCGCCGCATCGAACGAATACTGTAAATATCGTATTCTTGAATTGAGCCGCCGCCAAACATACCGCCCGGAGATGTGATTTCCACCCGATCATCAAACATATCAATGTGGACTTCGCTGCCAAGCACAATATAATCACGATGGATAAGCGCATTGACAAGAGCCTCTGTCACAGCTCGTTCAGCATAATCCGGCTTGTCTACCCGATACTGTGCCTCTTTGACAAAACGGACTTTGGAATTATTGCGAATAAATTCACTGCCGCTTTTCAGTAAATAAATCAAATTCCCCTCGTATTCCTTATCGTCCAGCGCATCATCAAAGATAGAGCCTTTTTCCAAGCCATTCCACCGGGTACAGAACATACGGGAGTTATAAACTGTGTGCTGATCGGTCATGGCTTTCCGGCATTGGTCAAGAACCCATTTTTGTCAGCCAAACCGAAGGAAACATAATCGGATGGCTCAAAGCGGAGGCCGGTTCGTTCCAGATAGGTTGCTTCCAGAAGTGTAAAGCTGTAATCCTTTTTACCGCGTCTGTTGTTAGGGTATCAAAGGACTGATTGGTTCCCTTTAAGATCAGTTCATTCACAATGTAATCCGGGGCAATTACGCTTTCATTTCCAACACGGATATATGCTTCCATCACGCCGTCTGCCTTGTAATAATATGGGGTGCTGCGGCCGGGAGAAACCTCCAGAGCCAACAGGTTTTTACCATCTTCCTGCAATGGCTTTAAGATAAACTGCGGTAATGGTGTGATACGTTCTTTGATTAAGCGGCTGATCGCCTCAGCATCCTTTTGAACATCGGACAAGCCGATAGGCTCCCGGTCATCGGAGACTCCGAAAAACAGAGTGCCGCCGATCCCATTGGAAAAGGCACTGACACTTTTTAACCAGCTTTTTGGCTTTTTTGTTTCGAGAGCAACTTTGAAATCACATTCCGTTGCTTCGGCAATGAGCTGTTCTATCATAAAATCCCTCCTTTGAGGTTGTAGAATGTTCTTTTTTATTATACCCAGCGGAGAAAGTTATTGCAACAATAGAAGCAAAGAGTTCAGCGAAAACAAAAATATTTATGAGAGGAGGGCCTTCTATTATGGCAACTACAAGAATCATGCCGCTTCATGTCGGCAAAGGCCGCACTGAAAGTCGGGCAATCAGTGACATCATTGACTATGTAGCAAATCCACAGAAAACAGATAATGGCAGGCTCATCACAGGATTTGCGTGTGACAGCAGAACGGTTGATGCGGAGTTTCTTTTAGCAAAGCGGCAGTACATTGTCGCTACCGGACGAGTGCGCGGAGCGGATGATGTGATTGCCTATCATGTGCGCCAGTCCTTCCGCCCCGGCGAGATTACCCCGGAAGAAGCTAACCGGTTGGGTGTAGAATTTGCAAGGCGTTTTACCAAAGGCAATCATGCTTTTGTGGTATGTACTCACATAGACAAGCCGCACATTCATAATCACATTATCTGGTCATCGGTCAGCTTAGAATATGGCCGGAAATTCCGAAACTTTTGGGGCAGCACCAAGGCGGTTCGCCGGTTAAGTGATACCATCTGCATTGAGAATGGACTGTCCATGGTATCTGGAAAAGCGGAACGCCATCTGCTTGACCTGCGGGCGTGTCAGCTCTTTGTCCACGCAGTCCACCTTTGAAGATTTAGCGGTGGATTTTGAAGGAACGACAGCCAGCGGTGCGGAGCGGTTCTACCGGCGTACATTAGACAAACTGCGGCTGAAGCTGCTGGAAAGCGGTGTGATCCATACCGTGACGCTGAAACAGACCGAGCGCCGCAAGAAGAATAAAAAAATAGCCGCCGCTGTCTACCTGTATCAGGCGGACAACGACGGCGAATGGGGCGAGCTTCGGTTTGATTTTGAAAACGGCACGGCGGAGATCGTCAGGCTGGCGGATTGGGACACGGTGAAAAGCAATATCTTTGCAAAGACGGCGATCCGGTTTGTTCAGAGATTGCCGGAGGCGAGATTGCTGAAATCCGTGGTCGTGCCGTTTGAGATGGGGATTTCGGAAAAACCAGCCCTTCCGGCGAGCACGGCAAAAGCAACGAAGATCAATCCCGCACACACAATTTCTCTGCGGCAGACGGAGTGCCGGAAAACGGGTGAAACGATTACCGCTGCTGTCTATCAATATCTGGTGGACAACGACGGCGAGTGGGGCGAGCTGCGGTTTGACTTCGAGAACGGCACAGCCGAGATCGTAAAACTGGCAGATTGGGACACAGTAAAGTCCAATGTTTTTGCAAAAGCCGCGATACAATATGTGCGGTATCTTTTAAGGCAGGCATCCACGAAGCAAGTTATCGTCTTGTATGTTAAATAGGCTACGACTTACCGGGTGCTTGCTTTCTTCATGAACTCCAGATAAAGACTGTACAGCACGGCACAGACGGGTACGCTGAACAGCATCCCTAAGAC
>ENA-OWOV01000470-OWOV01000470.1-gut-metagenome-genome-assembly--contig:-NODE-470-length-13244-cov-4.525253_pt1 | contig 13244 bp, 7 predicted proteins | sample MGYA00248247_ERZ651799 | MGnify/ENA primary metagenome ERZ651799 (study PRJEB26908, sample SAMEA4031712) | gut metagenome | biome: gut; feature: normal infant; material: stool | place: China | collected 2015 ...
AACGGATTAGCTATATCCATAAAAATTCATAAACTTTATATTTTCAGTATTTTGTAATGGCTATTATATTATAAAAAGGAGGTGTTTGTCATGTCTGAAAAGTTCAATAATATGTCATTTCGTACAAAATTGTTGCTTTCATATATTGCGGTTATTATATTATGTATCATTATTTTTGGTTTAACCGTATTTTCGAGCATTTCAAGAAGATTTGAAAATGAAATAACTGACAATAACGCACAGATAACAGGCCTCGCTGTCAATAATATGACAAATACCATGAATAATATTGAGCAAATTCTGTATAGTGTTCAAGCCAATTCGACAATTGAAAAAATGCTGACTGCGTCCAATCCTCCGTCTCCTTATGAAGAAATTGCCGCCATAGAACAAGAACTTTCAAAAATAGACCCCTTAAAAGCAACAGTATCACGTCTTAGTCTATATATTGAAAACCGTACATCATACCCATCTCCGTTTGATTCGAATGTGACCGCTTCCGTTTATTCCAAAAATGAGGTATGGTATAAAAACACAAAGGAACTGAACGGAAGCACATACTGGTGCGTTATGGATTCCTCTGATGCCAATGGCTTGTTGTGCGTTGCTCGTGCGTTTATAGATACGAGAACCCATAAAATACTCGGAATAATCCGTGCAGATGTTAATCTTTCGCAATTTACAAATGATATTGCACATATAAGTATGAACAATACAGGTAAGCTTTTTTTGGTATATGAAAATCACATAATAAACACGTGGAATGATAGCTACATAAACAACTTTGTAAACGAAAATGAATTTTTTAAAGCAATAAGTGCTGATTCCGATAAGCCTCAGCTTGTTCAGATAAACAAAGAAAAACATATTATAAACCATAGCCGGCTCAAGGACAGCTCTCTTATCCTTGTACGTGCTTCAAAACTTGATGATTTTAACAGTGATATACATATAATCGAAAAATCAATGATAACTACAGGAATTATAGCATTACTTGTCGCTCTAATATTCATTTTTATTTTTACACGTTGGCTTACAGCTCCTATAACAAAGCTTATAAAGCATATGGAACGCTTTGAAAATAACTATGAGCGTATACCGATAGAAATAACCTCTCATGACGAGATGGGCAAACTGGGTGAGTCCTACAACTCTATGCTCAACACCATAGATTCTCTCATAACCGATGTTGAAGATTTATATAAAAAACAAAAGATATTTGAACTTAAGGCTTTGCAAGCTCAAATTAACCCTCACTTTTTATACAATACCCTTGACTCAATTCATTGGATGGCACGTGCTCATCATGCACCGGATATAAGTAAAATGGTGTCCGCATTGGGAACTTTTTTCCGCCATTCTCTTAATAAAGGCAACGAATATACTACAATAGAAAACGAATTAAATCAAATATCAAGCTATGTATCTATACAAAAGATACGCTTTGAGGATAAATTTGACGTTGTATATGACATTGACGAAAATCTTCTGCACTGTACAATCGTAAAATTAACAATTCAGCCTCTTGTTGAAAATTCTATCATCCATGGTTTTGATGAAATTGAAGAAGGCGGTATGATAACAATTCGTATCTATCCCGAAGATGATTATATATTTATTGATGTTATTGATAATGGTAGCGGCGCAGACACTAATGAGTTAAATAAAGCTATTACTCATGAATTGGACTACAACGAACCAATCGAAAAATATGGACTTACAAATGTAAATCTGAGAATTCAGTTATATTTTGATAAAACCTGCGGCTTATCATTTAAAACCAATGAAACCGGCGGTGTAACAGCCACAATAAAAATAAAGCGAAAAGAACCGGAATATAAAACTATTGATTTATAATTTTGTATATGAGGATTGACTGCAATTCAAATACCGAAAATAATATAACTCAATACTGCCGCAAACTTAATGCTTATTCAGCTTTGCACACTGTTATGAAGAATCTTTCATAACAGTGCTATCTTTGCCATGTTCCGGCAATACCGAGATTATATTCAACAGAATGTAACGAATGTCAAAAATAATTGACCGTTCATTATATTTATATAAAAGCACCTTGCTTTTTAAGTTCTTTTCTTAATTCTTCAATGTCAATGTCTTGCACGTTTATATTATTTACAGCACATATTCCGGCGGCAACACCTCCGCCATGACCTATAGCTCCTGCAATAGGTGATACACGTATTGCCGCTTGTGCCTCGAAATTTGCACTGATGCAGCGTCCGACTGTAATCAAATTTTTCACATTGTCAGAAATAAGCGAACGGTACGGAATATGATATATATCCCCATATTCTAACGAAAGTTTTGTTTTTTCATACATTTGGGTATCATTTCCCTCCGGAGCGTGAATATCTATTGGATAACCGCCGCAAGCAATGGTATCATCAAAATCTACACAGGATATAATATCCTCAGCTGTAAGCACATAGCTACCTTTCAGCTGACGTGAACCTCGTATGCCTATAAATGGACCCGTAAACTCAAGCTCTGCATTTTCAAAGCCCTGTACCTCTGTTTTAAGCAATTCAAGCACTTCCCAAGCCTGCTTTCTTCCGAGAATTTCAGCACGAGTTAAATCCTTCGGTTCGGTGGGGTCTGCATTAATTATGCGTGTGGTATTTACAATAAACTCTCCTACCCTGTCTGTTTCAAAAAACAGAATATCCTCCCTCTGAAATGAAATCTTGCCTGTCTTTTGTGCTTTTTTCAATGTATTTACATACCCGCCTATAGATAGCTTTGGAGCACGGGTAACTTTGCTTAAATCACTCTTAAGCCGAGGAAATTCATCATTATTATTCATTATATATTCCTTGACTCTATCCGTATCAACATTAATAACCTTAAAATTCATTGTCATAGGCTGGCATTTTCCATCTGCCTCACGACCTTTGTTTGTTTCAAGCCCTGCAAGAAAAGCAAGGTCACAATCTCCGCTTGCATCAACAAACATTCTAGACTCTATACATCGTTTACCGTTTTTCCCATATACCTCAACAGAGTTTATTACGGCATTTTCGTATTCAACATCACAGACCACACTATGATAGAGAAGTTCAACATCGGCTTCTGCCATCATATCCTCAAGTTCAAGTTTCATTCCTTCAGCCGAAAACGGAGTAACTGTATATGTATAGCCCGTAGTATCAAAAATATGCCCCGGAGAGAACCCTTTATTCATTAATCTTTCTATAAGTTCATTCGTTACACCCCGAACAACTTGAACATCACCGGCATGAAACGTCATCATAGGTCCCGTACCACATGCTGTAAGTGTACCGCCTAAAAAGCCATATTTCTCAATCAATATAACACTTGCTCCACATCTTGCAGCTGCTATTGCTGCCATACAACCGGATATTCCACCTCCGATTACCGCTACATCATACATTTTTTACACCTCCAAATTTTATATGTTGTTCCTCGCCCCTTGCAGCACAAGTATCAATCTCCATACATACATACGGTACAAGTTGTATTATATTAATTCGTTCGCTCTTACTTATTATTTCTTGTGCACTGTAGTCAAGCTCTATATAAATTTTATCTTGTTTCTGTGTAATATCAGATATAGAAAGTTCAAGCGTTCCACAAGTCTGCGTGGTCATCACAATACAACGCCTATCACAACTTATCCCCCCTGCACTGTGCGTCTTATCTTTCAAAAACACCACTCCGGTTGTTCCATTCTTTTTTACACACTGTATTGAATCAGAATTCTCAATTATCCTTATTCCACTTTTTCTGTAATAATCATTTATTTCTTCTTCATGGCATTTTGGAATAACTATATATTCGTAAGAAACGTCTTTTACCTTTCTTCCGTGTTTAATCCACATTGTAAGATACCTTCCCTTGTAACTCTTACCATCTGATTTTATGCTCATATTATTCCAATCTCCGCTTCGTATCTCTCGAAAAATATTTACCTCCTGTTCCTCCGGGAAACAGTAGCCCACATCATGACTACCATCAAGATAAGCTCCTTTTATAATATAACCTTCACTTTCTTCATTACCATGTACTGTAAATCTCGAATTATCTGTTACAAGTCGATTTTCAATTATCGTTTCTACTTCACTTTCTTCTTCACTGTTTATACAACTTCCAAGACAAACCACTTCTTTATCGAAGAAAAACCACGATTTATTCGCTTTCAGACTATTTTCATTTGAAATCAACTTCATTGTGCATACACCGTTTTCCCCTATGCCGCATCCTCCTGTAAAATCACCTGCGGCATTAATATTAGGTTTTACTGTCGAGCCTCGTAAAACAGTTGTCCCTGGTAGGCGTTGTAAATCTATTGTTTGCCAAAAAAAGTCCGACTTTGGCTCATTTTTTTTATAAATGTACATCATACCGTCCGAGGTATGATGAGCATTTTGATTTTCATCGTTAATTGATTCATATGCTGCAGTCCGTTCTGAATGCATGGCAAGACCTATCGTATAACCATTTCCGTGTTTAACAACTCTATCCATACTGTTAAATGCCATAAAATATGGCTTGATTTCTTTCGGTTTAATATTATTATCTTCTTGTAAATGTTCCGCAAGTTCTGCCGTAAATACTGAAGCATATTCAAAAAAATTATCTGTAATCTGTGTCTTGATCGTACCCTTCAATTCATTAAACTCAGGCATTTCACTTAATATAAGCATTGCCGAAAGTATGTGCGTACAAGCAAGGTCACTCTGCTCATAATAACGTGAAATTTCTCTGCCACGTACCATATCCATAGCTCTGCCATTATATATGAAAGGAAGATAGGATTTTTCAATCCATGTATTAATTATATCTGTATTTTTATTTTCAAATTCTGTATCTTTAAAAATATATAACATCGGTGCAAGTTCTTGTATAAGCGAGCGTCCGTAACCACAATTATATGGTATATTATCATGTTGAATAAATGAACCATCCTTATAAAAACCGTCACCGCTGTCTGTTATAACCATTACATCCTGTATACCGGATATAGCATTCTTTATACTATCGTTGTCTGAAAGTAATATTCCACGAACAGCAAAAATAACTGACTCCCAAATTCTGTTAGCACCGGTAAGCTTTATCCTATCATTAAAATGTTTTTCCGCCGCCATATATCGTTTGAGTTGTGATTTGTCAGTATAATCATACATCAAGGTAAAAATACTGTTGATACTAAGAGGGATACCTATTTCCCAGTACCACCAGTTACCTTTAGGCACAGTAGTGTCATTATATACTTTTTCTAAAGTATTTAGTGCATTAAATATTTCATTTTTTATATTTTTATTATGATAGAATTGTGAGTTATTTTGAGAAAACGATATAGAAATGTCCAGTATTCCTTTCAGTGTTGCATTTATAACTCCCGGCTCATTTGATGTAATTGCCTTTTCTATACGCCCACCAAGCTGTACAAGCCTTTGTTCTGTGCGTTCATCTGATTGTAGTATGCAATCAGCCGTTTTTTTGCCGTTGTATCCTCTACCGCATAAAACATCAGAATATCGCTTTCTTAGTATGTTAAAATCCGTCATAATCATTCCTCCCATTTTTATATGTATCAATAATATCATATATGTCTATGCATATTAAATGGGAGAATCTTTAATTAATGCGTTAAATTTTTTATATTTCAATTTAAAAGGACGCTTTAAAATAGAGCGTCCCTTTAAATTTTATAACAGTTCCCATTCTTTTATTCATTCTCTTTTTATAGGCTCATCTCTTGCCTAATCAATATACACGTTTTAAAACAACTGATTTAGCCAATCAACTGACAGACTCAACCACGGATACTCTCTTTCAAACTTTCGTTTGGACCATATTAACTCATCACTCACCCTTGACAAACCATGCTCGCCTTTCTCAAATATATGTAATTCAAACGGTACTCCAACCCTCCTCAAGCCAGCTGCATACATCAGTGTATTTTCAACAGGAACACATATATCCTCATATGTATGCCATAAAAACGTTGGTGGAATTATATCCGTAATACGCCTCTCAAGCGACAGACTGCTCCATAGATGATTTGACTCGTCATCTGTACCTGTAAGATTTTTAAATGAATCTTTATGAGCAAATTCACCCGATGTTATTACCGGATAACTTAAAATTTGAGCATTTGGCTTATGCATTGCTAACTCAATCTCGCGCTCGCTGAATATTTCAGAATCATTCCACAAGGCACTTAGTGATGCTGCAAGATGTCCACCGGCAGAAAATCCGCATACAATTACCTTATCCGTATCTATATTCCATTTTTCTGCATTTTCTCTAAGCATGGCAACTGCATTAGCTGCATTTTGTATAGGAAGCGGATGTGTGTGCGGTTCAACACAATAATACACTACTGCCGCATGGAATCCTGCTGCGTTATATGCCATAGCAATACGCTCTGCCTCACGCTCAGATACCATTCCATATCCACCTCCGGGAAATATCACAACTATTGGACGTTTCTTACCGTCCAGAATATACGTTTCCATATACGGCATAAATCCATATTCTGTCGCTTCTTTCAACAAGTTAAATTTCTTATTAAACATAACATTCACTCCGTCTTAATTTTTGTCAGTTAAACGGGCATATCCTATCACAGAATATGCCCGATATGCTCATCTTAATTCAATGTAAATACTTTATTAAATAATGGTTTCATATCATTTTTCCATATAAAGACCTTCACCTTACTCTTATTTACGCAAGTAAATGGAATAATTACACTGTCTGAAATTTCATCTGATTTTATCGAAAGCAATGTACCATTCTCATTATATTCTGCAACATAAACCATGCCTTCTTCTGTTATATTGGTAAATATAGCATTAACATTTCCATTTTTATCATCATACGTTATATTCACTGTCGGTTCTGTAGGCTCATCCTTTGCTGACTCATTAATTGTCACACTCATAACTTCACTGGCAAAGGATTCATCTGCAACTGCCGCCACACGAACAATGTAAGACCCCGGTGCAAGATTTGTGATTTCCGTGCCTGCACACTGCGTCCATGTGAATGTAGGTTCTGACAATGATTTATATTCCATTGTAGTGTCAACACCTGTGATTTTGCCGTCATTGCCTTGATAAGTCTGTTCTTCAACCGCTGCTACATTTGGTGCGGATGAACGTTTAGGAATAGAAAGTTCAAACGCTTCACTGTTGCTTGTTTTTATGCCATCACCTTTTTTTACGATTTTTAGGGTATGACCGAAATATGTGTTGTCAATGTCGATATCCTCTGTTACATTATCTTTATCCGTCGCTACGCCATCATCTATTTTTATTATATAGTCACAGCCTTCCGTAAAGCCTGTTAGCTTTTCGTTTACATAGTTAATCGAGATTGTAGGCTGCGTTTCCGGCATTGCATCATACGCAATAATTGTAACCGAATATTCTGCACTCTTAAACTGCCTTTCGGCTTCCTCGTCTGCACTTACAGCTTTATAACGGATTTTATATGTGGTTCCAGGCTCAATATCACCTATATCATCTCCATCGCCCGTAGTCCAATTAATACCATTATTCGTACTATATTCCATAGTGTCTGCGATACCTGCAATAGTACCTTTGCCGCCAATCACACTCGGTTGTGTTACTATGATTTCCGATTTTGTCGGTGCTGCAGGACGTGCCTTAACTATTAGAGTCTGTGCTTCACTCGCAACCGTTGTCACATTATTACCCTTCTTTACTATCGAAAGCGTTATCTGTTCATTTGTTATATAATTAGCTAATGATAACTTGTTATCTGTTAATGTAACATCTAAACCATTAATTGTATATGTTCCATCCTCAACAAAGTTTATAAGTTCCTCTGTTGTATAATCAATTGCGATTTCAGGCGTCATTTCCTTTTCAGCTATAAACGTTTCAACTGTAATTGTTGTCTCCTCACTTGCAAAGTCTGTATCTGTTGCAGCTTTGCGGACATTGTATTCGCCTGCATCAACCTCAACTGTATCAACCAACTGCGTACTACTCCATTCATCTGTTCTCTTGAGTTTGTACTGCATGCCATTCATACCTGTGAGTTTACCTTTGCCGCCTATTTCCGTAGCATTTACACCTTGAACGGTTGTAGGTGCCTTAGGACGTGCTTTAACTGTCAACTGTTGCACGTCACTGTCGGTATATGTTTCGGTATTGCGTGCTTTTTTTACAATTTCAATAGACAATAATTCGCCGGCATAACCAATTTTTTCATCATCAAGCGATATTGTCGTCACGCCCTCGCCAAGCGTTATATCTTTAGCATTACCTTCACCCACCTTTATCGTATACGGTTCCTGTGACTCAAAGCCGGTAAGTGTTTCATTTATATAATCAATGCTTATCTGTGGAGTTGCTTCCTGTATTTTTGCCGGTGGTATAATTTCCTCCTCCGAATATGATACTTCTGTTACTTTAACGTTATCTATATACGTCGCATTTTCAATATTATTTGAAGCTGTATGATAGAATCGCAAGTCTGTTATTCCTTCCTTTAAAGTGTCAAAGGCTCCTTTACATGTATCAAATGAACTTCCTTCTTTTACAAAACTCACATTATCTTGAAGCATTGTTCCATCTAGCCATATTGAAAATATTCCTGTGTTTGGATGAAGTTCAAGTTTTATATGGTGCCATTGGTTATTCTTTATAGACATTGCTTGTTCATAGCACCAGTTTCCTCCCGTATTAGTAATAGCTGTTCTGAGTGACGATGCGGTGAAATATGTAAGCCATAGTTCATTTCCTTCCTTTGTTTTAGCATACATACCTCTTGATGCACCAATCGCATCATCAGCACTTTCAAACATCGTGTCGTATTCTATTGTTAATGTTTTCTGCGGATTATCTGCCTTACTTATAGGAATAGTTGCATTAGCCGTTGCCTTATTGCCGGTGGCAGACAACTTCAACGACTTTGTTGTTTCTCCTGTAGGTATTGCCGACGTTACCGTCGTTGTTGTCCCATTAACGTCATTCGTTGCCTTTGCCAGCATATCATCGCCGTTGTTATACTCAACAGATGATGGACTTTCTGTATATCCCTTCACATAATCATATCTTGTAGGTCTTATAATATTATAAGTTGTATAGTCAACACAGGTAAGACTGTTAATGTTATCATTGTCTGTTGCAATTGCATAAACACTGTGCACACCCGATGTAACATCAGGTGTAAATACCCATTTACCGTCGTCACGTTGTTTAGCATCACCCGCCTTGATTTCTCCCTCGTCAATATATACCTCAACTTTACTGACAACACCATCTGTGTCATAAGCACTTATTACAATGTCGTCGCCTGACTGCTCTACTTTTGATATATACGGTGCATAATTATAGAACTCTGTCGTTGACAACTCTTTATTTACAGCTTTAGAAGCATATTTCTCTGTCAAATCAGTCATAAACGGTGCTATAGGTCTGCCTGCAGCATTAAATGTATTAATCACGGCTGGGGTGTCAGTTTGTGCTTCAACTAAATCCTTTGCAATACCCGGAGTATCTGACCATGCATACTTAACCTGTGGATTTGTTATATCTGTTACATCTATTTCTATAGTATCGCCGTTAATTGTCGGTGTAACATCTTTGTATATTCCGTCATCATCTTTAAGTTCAAAGCCCAACGGCACACCTCCATCATCGGTTGAAAGAGAGCCGTATGTATTCTTGAAATGAAGAATAAGTTTATCGCCACTGCGTTCCATATAATCAAAAGATGGGCTTTCAACATTTGATTGTGTATTGTTAATAAAATCTTCTATATAAGCAACTGCTCTGTCAGCAATAGGTCCTTTATCATTTGGGTGAACATTATTTGTAGTTCCTGTATCATTGCTCACAACTGTTTTTACGTTATCCATTCTTTGTGATACATTCCATTGTCCCGCTCTTACTCCGGTGCCAATGCGTATTGTCGAATAAATTTTTGCAAAATTCGCAGTAGGAAGTTGAATGACTACAAATGGTAAGTCCTCATCATTAAATGTTTTTCTCCAGTTGTTAATAAGCGAAGTCAATGCTTGCTCATACACTGTGCCGCTTTCAAAGGTAGTATTTGCCTCTCCTTGATACCATACAACAGCAGATGCTTTCAAATTCTTTAGCGGCAGAAGTCTTTGTGTATATAGTCCGCCTTTTGAGCTTGCTCCCGCCATCATTCTCTTTGCTTGTGAATCCCAATTTACTGAATATGTCGGAATCCACTGCATTATTGACGACCCACCCAAACTTGAACTTATAAGACCTATAGGAACATCAGAATCTTTTTTTATCATCCTCTTACCTATCAAGAATCCAAGTGCAGAAAATTGCTTTGAATTTTCCATAGTAGCAACCTTCCACTCTGAAATCTCGTCAAATGAATTCATATATCTCACGTCTTCGTAAGCTTCACTTAATTCTTCGTTCATCAACGTTGGAAAAGTCTCAAGGCGATTAAACATATTTGATTGTCCCGTACAGAATATAACATCACCGACAGCCACATTATCGAGAGTAATCATGTTATCACCGCTTGATACTGTCATAGTTGCTGATTTTACAGCTTCCATAGCAGGAAGGGTTATCTCCCATAAACCATGTTCTATTGTTGTTTGCTCATCAGCCCCATTAAAATTTACTGAAACCGTATTCCCCGATTTTCCTGTACCTGTAATAGTAATAGGTTCTTTTCTCTGGAGTACCATGTTTGAGGAGTACACCGCATCCAAAGTTAACTCCGGTTCAAGAGTAGGCGTTGGGGTTGGACTTGCCGTTGGGGTTGGCGTTGGTGTCACATCCGGATTGATTGTTGTTGTTGGCGTTGGTGTTGTATCCGGCTCTGTTTCGCCACCTCCATCACTGTCTATATTCACATCAAATGAGTCAATAGACCACTGTATTTTCTTAGTGACTTGAGTTTTATCCTCACTTAAATCTCCACAGCCTATATATAAATATGCGAATCCATCCTTTGATGCCGTAATTCCGTTAGGCAGGGAATACTTCATATTTGATTTGTTTGTTGACCAGTTTTTTATATTACTTTCATCTGTATGCTTTTCAAGTTCCTCTTTTACCAAATCCTGCGAGTGTGATGTAAGTGTTATTTCGCTATCAGAAACAAAAAGACAATATTCCAATTCCATTGTTGCAGTATCAAGATATGTAAAATTAATATCGACATTAATCTTGTCGCCGGTATTTACTTGTGCCAACTTAAACATTGTCGCTCTTGGTGTATTGTTTGCTTGTATATAATAAGTGACACTTTCTTTACTGCTTACAGTATTTTTTAATATTTTACTATTACTTTTGTCTGAACTTGGCAGTGTATACGCTGATACTCCGTCCGCTTCCGCTTCTACTGTAGTTGTAGTAGCCGCAAATGCCGTCAAACCGATAGATGCACATATCATCGTCACAGCTAACATCAATGAAATAATTTTTTTCATTTTTTTCCCCTCTTTCCGTTTTTATATACTTTTACTCATAATAACTATATCTTGTTATTAATCTTACCACGGGAATTTTTTTATTAAAATGCGGTAAACTTTAAGCTGTGCGGTTAAATTTATTAAAACCAACCATGTTTTTCGGTACAAAAGTCATATAAATCGTAAAATATGCTGTTAAAAGCTTGACTTGCCATAACATTATCCATAACCCTATTGACGCAAAAAAACAGTGCCATTAGAGTTGATTTTCAAACCAACCTAACGACACTGTTTTATTATAAAGTATAAATAATTTCTTCTAAAATTTAATCGCTATATCATTCCAAAATGTTTGAGTGCGTATTCTATGCCATTATCGAGCAAATCTTTTGTCACAAAAGATGCCGACTTTTTAAGTTCTTCACTGCCATTACCCATAACGATACTGTTAGGCACTGCCGTAAGCATAGGCAAATCATTCATACTGTCGCCTATTGCATACGCATTATCAATCGGAATATTATGATATTCAAGAACTTTTTCAATTCCCGTACCCTTTGAAAATCCTTTTACGGTCATTTCGCAAAAGCCGTCACCACGCACAATAAAATCGAAATCTTTTTCGATTTCTCTTTTAAATTGTTCTATATCGTTTTTTTCATCATACCAAGCCAAGAATTTATCAAAAGCAAAATCATCGTCACTGACATCAGGTGACAAATCCTTACCTTGCATTTCAAAACGTCTTTTCAGCTTTACAAAGCCGTCTAAATTTCTGCTGCGTTTATCACAATAAAACGACTTAGAATGTTCATACATCGGCGTCATATTACATTCATACACAAGATCAGCGACATTCCTGCAAAGCTCTGTCGGCAATGTATGCTGATATATCACTTTACCGCCACATTCTATATACATTCCGCAACCGCAGACATATCCGTCAAAGCCTATATCTCTTATTCTCTGTTCAACGTTCATAACGGTTCTGCCCGTATCAACATACATCAAATGTCCGTTTTTCTGTGCCTTATGTATTGCATTTACCGCACTGTCGGGTATTATATATGCCTCGTCATCAGATATAAGTGTACCGTCCAAATCAAAAAATACTATCATAAAAATCACTCCAATAAGTATATTATATATGGTGCAAAAAGATTTTTCAAGTCGGACATAATAAATTTATATTGCAAGCATTGCAGCACCGATAATTCCCGCATCATTGAAAAGCTGTGCCGCTACAATCTTTGTCTTTGTCATATGTTTATTAAAACCTGTATTATACACATATTCTCGTATCGGCTCAATGAGATAGTCGCCCTCTTTACTTATACCTCCGCCGATAGCAATTATTTCGGGCTGAAAAATATTTTCTATACTGACAATTCCGTCTGCCAAATATCTCTAAACACACAAGTATGTACGGAGGAAAAATAAACCTTGGTTATCTTACATATACAAAAATTCGTTTCTGGGGAGAACAAACACTTGCAACGCCTAACGAAAGATATAATGGAGATTATATAGCTCAAGTTCTTACACCTTCAAGGCTAAAAAAAATACCATATGTAACCAGCGTTGTAAACTCACTTGCATCACTTGATAAAACTGAAATGGCAGGAAACAGTGTTGTAAATATTATTTTACCCGGTACAACCTCATTATCTACCTGCGAAGCATTTTTACGCACCTCTGCTGATACTGCTATGGAAGCACTTCAGCTTAATTGCGTATCAAGAGATACACTGCTTGATGCACAAAAACATCCTGATAAATATCCTGATTTAATTGTGAGGGTATGTGGATT